>Ga0099800_1089_pt1 | contig 25875 bp, 12 predicted proteins | sample Uncmet6_SortRC_1_FD_89868 | JGI IMG/M metagenome (GOLD analysis project Ga0099800, IMG submission 89868) | Marine eukaryotic communities from CALCOFI LINE 67, Pacific Ocean - CN11_C50_N6_SortRC_1 | ecosystem: Environmental > Aquatic > Marine > Oceanic | place: Pacific Ocean: Monterey Bay... | reverse complement strand
TCCTCATGAATTTTTAGGTAAATACCAATTTAAAGGAAACCCAGAAAATTTTGGGGTTGCTGGAAAAGGAGTTGAATTATTAAATGATGTAGGATTTAAATATTCAGGTTCTAAAAATAAGATAGAATTTAAATCTGAAGGAGGTGTTTCATTTACAGGGGGTAATGTAGTAATAGAAGATGCTGTTATATCTCAACCAGGTGTAATAAGTCAATCAATGAATATAGGTACTACATTTTCACCTAGTATAGCAGAATATATTGGTGTCCATGATAATAATAGAATTACAATAGCTCCGGGAGTAAAAGTAAGTGTATTTCCAGGATCTAGATTTATAATAAAACCCCAACAACCTAATATAACAGCTGATAGTTCAACAGGAGATATAATAGTGTCTGCAGTAGGAGGTGGAGATATAGCTTTTAATATAGGTGAATTTGGAACTAATCCTCAATATATACCTATTCATATGAGTATTCCTGCAGGTAATCAAGCTATTTGGTATGGACCTATATTTATTGGAAGATTTAGTAATCAAATTGGGCAGGTTTTGAATCTTGATGAAACAGGTCAAGGTCAAAATGCAAGTTTAAGATTAAATGAAGGAGCACAAATTAGAATACAAGCATTTTAATTAATAAAATATGAGTTTAAAAAGTGAAATAGTAGTAGATAAAGTCTCGCCTTTAGGTGGGCTTTTTGAAATTAAGGGTAAACTACAAATTACAAAACCTAACAGTGACACAGTAATTTTTGACCTTGATCCAGATACAGGGACAATAAGTAATAATGATTTTACTTTAGGTCATAATGATCTTGACATTCCTGTTTTTACCTTTAAAGATAAAAACGGTTTTAGTATACTTACTGACTTAACAACCGAAAATCTTAGTGGTAGAAACAACCCCAATAAAGGGATAAAACTCCAATCAAACCCTCTAATTGATCAAAATAGAATAACAATAGGTAATCTTACAGATTCACTTTTGGGAATACCAAGTTTAGGTTTAGGTGCTATAACTATTCAATCAGAAGATTTAATTAATTATAAAAATGTTTCAAGTTCTATTACCTTAAAATCTGCTAATACTATTATTGTAAACACAACAGGTAGTGTAGCTTTTAGAATTACAGATGTTGTTAGTAAAAAGAAACCTAAAACTCCACATACAAATGTTTTTATTGGGGTACCCAACCCTAATGATATTAGACATAATAAAATAAAATTATATAAAGGTACTGATGTTGGGTATGATGGTTCTACCCCATTTTTAGGAACAGACAATAGAACAATTGTAAGAAATAAACTTGAAGTATTAAATAGAACTCACATTAAAGGTGATTTAAAAGTAGGAATTGGATCAGTAGATGATTTTGCAACTTCAGCAAAAACAGTATTTACTCATTTAAACAATTATACTTCTACATTTTCACCCCAAACAGTTGAGGGTACAGGTGGTCCCCAAGAGATTTATGTATTACAAAGTGATGTATCAACTTATGCTTATGATAGTGGTTTATATCAAAATTCAAACGCATCTACTATACTCCAAACTGCATTTGATAATGCAGGTTCACAAGAGGCTTTTCTTCTTGTATACCCATTCCTTACTTTTGATCAAGATCCAGGTGGTAGTGGTATAGCTTTTATAGCTGGAGAAGCTCTAATAGCAGGTATTGTAGACATAGGAGGAGAAGCAACAATAATCCAAGTTCCAGATAATTCTGGTCTACTAAATCCATCTTCAAAAGGTCAACTTACTATAATAGCAGGTAGAGAAGATGGAAACGCCGCAGTATGGGTTCAATCAGCATCTTTAGGACATTATGGGGCCGACATTTCTGCATCTAATGCAGATGGTACCTTCCGCATACATGCCACTGCATCTGATGATTTTTCATCAGGATTTGTAAGTAGTGGTGATGTAGGTAGAGATAACCAACCAGCTATAAAATCTAAAGGTTCATTAACAATATTAATAGACACTGACAATGAACCTGAAGATAGATTTTTTGAAGTTGTTTCAGGAATTGATCTTCTTGATGAATTTAATTCTCAAAAATCATTACTTACTGTAACACCTAGTGATGAACGAACTACAGTAAAACATTTAAGCTCAAGTGGAGATTTATTTGCAAGTACTTCATTTAGCGATAATGAAACAACAGCTAACTCTCATAAATTAGTAGTTGTAGATACAGCATCCGGTAAATTTTTTCATAAAGATGTAACTTCAACTGCTACATTTACTAGCCTTTCAGATACTCCTAATGAATATTCAATTCCAGAAGTTGAAACCCTAAATCCAGAATCTGGCCAATTTGAAATTACAGAAGAAGAAATAAATTTTGCAAGTCATTCTTTAGTGGTTAATGGGGATGGAGATGGTATTGAATTTGTTCAAGCTGTCCCAAGTGCAAGTTTTGCTTTAACAGCAAGTCATCTTTTAGGAGAAGCAGAAGGAATTGGTTTCCCATATGCAGGTTCAGATATTTTAGGAGGTAATCCAGAAGCAAACCCAGTTATACCTGCCCAAGCAGTTATTACAGGATCACTTTTATTAAGTGGATCAGGTAACATAACAGCCTCAGGTCACATTAGTGCAAGTGCTATAACAGCAAGTTCATTCCTTGGCACATTCACAGGTTCATTGTCAGGATCTGTAACTAACGCAGTTACATCAAGTTTCCTTGATGCAACTGCAAGTAATGCTACTTTTGCTATAAGTGCAAGTTACATTTCAGGTATAATGTCAGGTTCTTTATTTGGCAATGTAACAGGTTCACTCCACGGAACAGCAAGTCATGCTGAAAGTGCATCTAATGCAGTCACAGCAAGTTATATTTTAGCAACTAATGTAATTGGTGATATTATAGCAACTGACGCTACAACAGCAGCAAGTGGTGGATCTGATTCACAGCCTTTCTATGTAGTAAATGATGCATTAGTAAATGGTGATTTAACTGTTAGTGGAAGTTTAGGAGTAGGAGAATCTATAACTTTAGCAGATGTAACATTCTCATCATCCGCAGATGCTTTCATATTTGGTTCAAGTTCAAATAATACTATTACTCACCAAATGACAGGTAATTTAGCAATCTCAGCTAGTACAGGTATAACATTAGATGTTCCAGTAAATACAGCTGGATTTATAGGTACCTCAAGTTGGGCAATGAGTGCATCCCAAGCATTATTTGCTTCAGAATCTTTAGCTGCAATCTCATCAAGTTACATATTAGCCTCAGGTATAGACGGCGATATTACTGCGGTCAATGCTGTAAGCGCAAGCTATGTTACAGGTGTAATGTCAGGTTCCATAACAGGTTCATTTACAGGTTCAATGACAGGTTCATTACTTGGAACAGCAAGTTGGGCTCACAGTGCATCTAACGCAGTCACAGCAAGTTACATATCAGCTTCAAATATAGATGGACAAATTGGTTTTCCATTTTCAGGAAGTGCTCAAATTACAGGTTCTTTAGCTGTAACAGAATCTATTCATGTTCAAACAACAGTACAAAATGTAGTAGGTGTATTTGCTACAGCAAGTCATGCTGAAAGTTCTAGTCATGCATTTTATGCAAGTGAATCTATAAGTTCAAGTTATGCCTTAACAGCAAGTTATATAGCTGCTGCAGATATAGATGGTCAAACAGGTTTTCCATTTACAGGATCAGCTACAATTTCAGGAAGTTTAAGTGTAGAAGGAGAAAACGGAAGTATAACAGCTTCAGGTCACATTAGTGCTTCAGCATTTTCATCTTCAATTACAAATGCTGTTGGATTCTTTGGAACTGCAAGTCATGCTGAAAGTGCATCTAACGCAGTTACAGCAAGTTATGTATTATCCTCAGGTATAGAAGGTGATATTACCGCAACTAATGCTATAAGCGCGAGTTATGTTACAGGTGTAATGTCAGGTTCCATAACAGGTTCATTTACAGGTTCAATGACAGGTTCATTACTTGGTACTGCAAGTTTAGCTAGTTTTGCTGAAAGTATTACAGATAATACAATGTTTCTTACTCAACTAAAAGATGTACCTAACACTGATGGTGGTTTTATCGAGTCAAATGATTTTGGATACCCATCTAGTCATGCAGGATATATATTAGCTGTAAGCGGAAATAATCAAGAAATGTTCTTTACCGAAACAGCAAGCTATGCGTCCCACTCATTATCATCAAGTCATGCAGTAACTGCAAGTCATGCATTTACAGCTGCTTTTGCTATTAATACAACACCATCCCCAACACAATTCCAGGCATTAACAGATGTATCAACTACAGCTAACAGTGTAGATGAAGATACAAGTCCTTTATCTTATGCAAACATAGCTTGGGGTGCAGGTAATACTATAATATACACAACAGCTCACACAGGTTCATTTACAGGTTCATTTGATGGAATTTTAACAGGTTCTGTACATGGAACAGCAAGTCATGCTGAAAGTTCATCTCATGCAGCAACTGCAAGTTATATAGATGTTACAGATATAGAGGGAAATATTTCAGCAACTAACGCATTAACTGCAAGTTTTGTTACAGGTACAATGTCAGGTTCATTACACGGAACAGCTAGTTGGGCACTAAGTGCATCTAACGCATTATTTGCCTCAGAATCTTTAACTGCACTTAGTGCAAGTTATTTATCATCTTTCTTAGATATAGATGATGTACCTAATAATTATGATTTACAAGCTGATTTTGCTTTAGTAGTTAGTGGAAATAACGAAGGAATAGCCTTTGTCCAAACAGTTCCTAGTGCAAGTGTTGCAATTACAGCAAGTTATATAGATGCTACAGGTATAGAAGGAAACATCACAGCAACTAACGCATTAACTGCAAGTTTTGTTACAGGTGTAATGTCGGGCTCCATAACAGGTTCATTTACAGGTTCAATGACAGGTTCATTACTTGGAACAGCAAGTTGGGCATACAGTGCATCTAATGCAATTAGTGCAAGTTATATATCAGGAGTACTAACAGGTTCATTATATGGAACTGCAAGTTGGGCATTAAGTGCTTCTAACGCAATTAGTGCAAGTTATATATCAGCTTCAAACATAGATGGTATTATCACAGCAACTGACGCTACAACAGCAGCAAGTGGTGGATCTGATACACAGCCTTTCTATGTAGTAAATGATGCATTTATAAGTGGTAACCTTGTAGTTTGTGGTTCTTTAGGAGTAGCAGAATCTGTAACATTAGATGATGTGGTTCTTGAAGCATCATCTGATGCATTTATATTTGGTCATAATGCAGCTAATACTATTACTCACCAAATGACAGGTAATTTAGAATTATCTGCAAGTACAGGTATTACAGCTAACATGTCAGAAAATGTAGTAGGATTCCATGGAACTGCAAGTCATGCAGAAAGTGCATCTCATGCAGCAACTGCAAGTTATATTGACTTAGGTGATATTAATGGAGATTTTGTAGGATTCCCATATGCAGGTTCAGACATTTTAGGGGGTAATCCAGAAAACAACCCAGTTATACCTGCCCAAGCAGTTATTACAGGTTCATTATTCTTAAGTGGATCTGGTTATATAACAGCTTCAAATATAAGTGCAAGTGATATTATAGCTAAATCACTTCAAATAGACAATGCACAATCAATAACAGCTTTAGATTCAGAAGGTACTGTACAAGATATAGTTTCTATAACAGATGGTAATATTACTACATTTGGTGATAATGATTTAGACACAAAAATATTAGGTGATAGTATTACATTAGACAGTAGTAATGGAATTATAATAGATTCAGATAACGGTGAAGTTTTATTCCAAGATGGAGGAGTTACCTCAATAACATTTAATACTACAAACGGTGCTATAACAGCTTCAAATATAAGTGCATCTACATTCTCATCTTCATTAAGTAGTGGAATTGGATTCCACGGAACTGCAAGTTATGCTATGACTGCAAGTTTAGTAGTAACTGCAAGTCATGCACTTACAGCAAGTTATATAGATGTCACAGATATTGAAGGAACTATTACTTCAACTAATGCTATATCTGCAAGTTATGTTACAGGTGTAATGTCAGGCTCTATGACAGGTTCATTTACAGGTTCAATGACAGGTTCATTACTTGGAACAGCAAGTTGGGCATACAGTGCATCTAATGCAATTAGTGCAAGTTACATATCAGGAGTACTAACGGGTTCATTATATGGAACAGCTAGTTGGGCATATAACGCATCGTCTTCAATAATTGCACAAACTGCAAGTTTCCTATTAGGTGATGTAGAAGGTGCAATTAGCGCAAGTTATGCTTCAAGTTCAAGTGTTGCAGTTAATGCAGGTACAGCAAGTATTTTAACAAGCTACTTAAATATTTTAGACACACCATCTACCTTTGCAGACCATGCAAGTCATTCTGTAGTAGTTAATGTTGATGCTAATGCGTTAGAGTTTGTTCAAACAGTTGACAGTGCAAGTGTTGCTGTTTTTGCTTCACAATCTCAACTTGCAGTAACAGCAAGTTATATTGATCTTGAGAATATAGAGGGAGACCTTGTAACTACATTTACAGCTTTAACAGACACTGATGTTCCTGCAGGAACCTCAGATGATCCATATGTTAATAATGATGTTATTATTGTACATAATAACAAATTAATAATGACAGGATCAGTTCCATTAGCAACTACTGCGGACACTGCAAGTCATTTTGAGGGAACAGTTACTAATGCTGAATTCGCAACATCTCACTCAGTAAGTGCAAGTTATGTGGGACCTGGTGGAATTATGTCAGGTTCGTTACATGGAACTGCAAGTTGGGCACACAGCGCATCTCAAGCATTATTCGCTTCTGAATCCTTAGTTGCACTTAGCGCAAGTTATTTCTCAGGAGTATTAACAGGTTCATTACACGGAACTGCAAGTCAAGCATTATTTGCTTCAGAATCTATAGTTGCAATAAGCGCAAGTTATGTTTCAGGAGTATTGACAGGTTCATTATATGGAACAGCAAGTTGGGCCGGAACAGCAAGTCATGCTTTAAATGCTAACCCATTCCCATTTACTGGTTTTGCAGTTATAACAGGTTCATTAGATTTAATAGGATCTATAACTACCCAATCAAATGCTATTCAAAATAGTTTATCTCAAGATGACTCTCTTTTATACATAACTAGTAGTGTAGATGTACAAAGTGGTTATCCAATAAGAAGAATGTTTAATAACATTACAGGATCAACTCCTTCTATTAATACTTCAGCCTTATGGCATGAAACTTTATCAACAACTGATCTAACAGTAGATTATGATATACATGGAAAATTAGGAATTAGTCCTGTTATTGATAGAATAGGGTTAATGTTTAATACTGAAACAGGAGAGGTTGGAAGTTACAATAGACAAATTCAAATTTCAGGGTCTAATGATGGTGGTGTTACTTTTACACCAATATCACAAGAAGCTTACCCATCTACACAACCTTCAAGATCATTTGCCTTTAATAATATAGACCCATATAAATTATATAGATTTAAATTCCCTAGTGATCAAAATTTCAGATCTGACACACAAGATGCATCTGACTCATTAGCTATAGAAGAAATATTCTTATATTCAGATCAAGGAAGTGTAACAGCAAATAATTTTTACGGACCATTAGTAGGTACTGCAAGTTATGCATTAACAGCAAGTATATCTGATTTTACAATTAGTTCAAGCCATGCAGAAACAGCAAGTTTCTTTGATGGAGAAATTGCTAATGCAATTAATGCTGAATTTGCAACCTCCCACTCAGTAAGCGCAAGTTATGTAGGTCCTGATGGAATCATGTCAGGTTCTTTACATGGGACAGCAAGTTGGGCATATAGTGCGTCTAACGCATTATTCGCTTCAGAATCTCTAAGTGCAATAAGCGCAAGTTATATTTCAGGAGTATTGACAGGTTCACTACACGGAACAGCTAGTTGGGCGTACAGTGCGTCAAATGCATTATTTGCTTCAGAATCATTATTTGCAATTAGTGCAAGTTATTTCTCAGGTACATTAGAAAGTGATTTAACAGGAACTGCAAGCTATGCAACATTAGCTAGTCAATCAGAAACTGTACAAGTATCAGTTTCATCAAATGAACAAGATAGTCCAATTTTATTCAGTCTAGATACAACTCCTGCAGGAGAATTTGTAGCTGTTCATGCTGACCCTTCAATGAGTTATAATGCATTTACAGACACATTTAATGTACCTAATATAAGCTCAAGTAACATAACAGCTTCTGTCGTATCAGCAAGTCAATTTACAGGTTCATTTTATGGAACAGCAAGTTGGGCTGGAACAGCAAGTCATGCTTTAAACACAGTAGGTGGAATAGGATTCCCTTATTCAGGTTCAGATACATTATCAACAGAACCCCATTCACAAGCTCTTATCACAGGTTCTTTATACTTAACAGGATCTGGTAATATAACAGCTTCAGGTCATATAAGTGCAAGTGCTATAACAGCAAGTTCATTCTTAGGTACATTTACAGGTTCATTGTCAGGATCTGTAAAAAATGCAGAAACAGCAAGTTTCCTTGATGCAACTGCAAGTTATGCTACCCATGCTATGAGTGGTGGAACTGTAACTCAACCATTCCATGTAGTAAATGATGCATTTGTTTCAGGAACATTATTTGTAAGTGGAAATATAGCAACTGCAGAATCAATAACTATACATGATGTAACAATTTCACAATCCGCAAATGCATTTACATTTGGTTCAAGTTCAAATAATACTATAGTTCATCAAATGACAGGTAATTTAGCTTTATCTGCAATTACAGGTATTACAGCTAATATGTCAGCAAATGTAGTAGGATTTATAGGTACTGCAAGTCATGCTGAAACAGCAAGCGTAGCTACTTCAATGCATGGAACAGCTAGTTGGGCTTACAGCGCATCTAACGCATTATTCGCTTCAGAATCTTTAGTCGCAATAAGCGCAAGCTACTTCTCAGGAGTATTAACAGGTTCGTTACATGGAACATCTAGTTGGGCTTACAGTGCATCTAACGCGTTATTTGCTTCAGAATCTTTAGTAGCAATTAGTGCAAGTTATGTTTCAGGAGTATTAACAGGTTCGTTACATGGAACATCTAGTTGGGCTTACAGTGCATCTAACGCGTTATTTGCTTCAGAATCATTATTTGCAATTAGTGCAAGTTATGTTTCAGGAGTGTTAACAGGTTCATTATATGGAACTGCAAGTTGGGCTCACAGCGCATCTAATGCATTGTTCGCTTCTGAATCATTAGTCGCAATAAGTGCAAGTTATGTTTCAGGAGTATTGACAGGTTCATTATATGGAACAGCAAGTTGGGCATCCAACGCATCGTCTTCAATAATTGCACAAACCGCAAGTTTCCTTGAAGGTTTTGATCCTAGCAGTATAACTACTACTTATTTAGATTTAACAGATACACTTGATACTGATTTTACAGATAAAGATGAATTTGTTCCTGTAGTAGATGAAACGAATAGTAAATTAGTTCTTAAACAAACTGTTCCAAGTGCAAGTTTTGCAATTACAGCAAGTTTTGCATTAACTTCCGCAACATCTGCAGACACATCAACTACATCAGAATTTGCAAACACAGCAGGAGCAATAGATTTAGGATTAGCTGATAGCGCAAGACATAGAATAGCATTAACTGATCTTGATGGTTACGGTCCTGAAGAAAAAATCTTTTCTCCTGGAATAGATCAATTTGTACATGATGCACAAAAAGGAGCAACAGGTTTTAATATGGGAATTGAACCACCTTTTACCCCTGAATCGTCATTTTTTCCTGCACAAAAACTCCCACATTTTAGTATAGAGACGTCTAATTTAATTAGAATTCATGGAGATTTAGAAACCCAACGTCCATATACAGTATTAGTAGATCCTATAAACAATGCAATAAACCTACCAGAACCTGCTGCTATAGGTAAAAAATATGGGGATGTAGGTATTGTACTTGATGGATTTGCAAGAAGTATATATTCTGCTACAAACATACAAGATGGTATTAATATAGATCCTACAAAAACTTTAAACTCTGACTTAGTTAGAATGATATCTTACACATCTAAAGGTATATTAGCTGTAGGTAAGTCTCATCAAATTCACAATGGATTAAATCTCCATGCAGGTATAGGTGGGGATATACGTTTCTATGCAGAATTAGGTCAAACAGATGCACCAGGAGGAATAGAAGGCGGTGCAGGACCAATAGGAATGAGAGTTTTAAAAGAAATACCTAGAAATGCTAATCAGGGAGCAGTATCTATAAAAGGAAAATTATCAGTTGGTAATGGTCCTGATGGTGCATCTTCATTATCAACTCCTAATGATATTCAATTTATAGTACATAATCCAAATAATATTACACGAACTGATAGTAATGGATTGTTTGATAACGAAGCATTCTCTCCTCTCGAAGGTAATTCATTTGGAATTAAATGTACATCTAATATCAATTATAGATCAAAATTTGTCTTAACAAATAACAGTTTCCAATTTGATCATTTACCATCACCAAATTCTGATGTCCAACTCATTCCATTTGTTATCCAAACAATGAAAAGAGGATTATTAGACCAAGACGGTCAATTTAACCTACCAATTGGAGCTGCAAGAAAGGGTGTAAGATTATTCTTAGACAATAAAACAGGTAACATAACTTTACCTGCAAATCATGGTGACACAGAAAATTCAGACTTTGAATTACCATTAGATTATAATAGATTTAAATCACCATTTAAATTATTTGTTGAAGGTGTTAGAGGATTAAGTAATACATTTAGTGGTGTACACAGAGATAACCTCCAAGGAAATAATTTATTTAACACAGGAAAAGCATTACATGTAAATAATGGTATTACCCATTTAGCAGCTAGTACTGTAATAGGTAGCCCATTCCGTAAAGCTACACATGAGGAATTATTATTTGTAAATAATTTCAATTCAGGTGATTTTGATGCTCCATTTGGACCAGATAATATATTAGGTTCTGTTCTTGTATCTTCAACAGGAGAACATGCAGCAAGTACACCTAATTCATCTAGTATCGTACATAACCCCTTCAATGAACCTCAGTCTACCCCTCCAATTTTAGATGAAGATGGAAATATACTTGCTGGAGGTAATCATTTTGGTATATTAGGATTCCCTATTACCTCATATGGTGGAGAATTTAGAAATGATGCTAATCAAAATAATATAGAGGCGGGGAATAGTGATTTAAATAACACTTTAGGTTTCCTAGTTGGGGGCACTGCAACTGCAGACAAATACTCACGAATAACATCTGATGATTTTAAACTTTTAGTTAATGGAGTTGGGGAGAGAGAATTTGGTGGTCACTTTGCTAATGAATCAAATCCAGGAGCTAACATTGCGTATTCAACTTTAGGTGGATTAACTTTCAAGGATAATGCTATTCGTGCCATAGGTAGATCTCAATTCCAAGCTCGATCAAATTACAACCAAGTTTTAAATCCAAATACTAATACTGAATTAAATAAGCTAGCTATAGAAAGCACAGGATCTATATTTGCAGTAGGTGATAGAATGGTTGGTAATTTTAATAAGGTTATATTTGGAACAGACGACATATATGAACCTGGTGGAACAAATGGAGAAGTAATAGAAACAATTGTATCTATAAATGGTCAATTACTTGTAGATAATAATGATATTTCAAATCCATCAGATAGAAAATTAAAACAAAACATAGTAAATTTAGATTCACAATTAGATAATATTAAGGCTTTACAACCTCGTGAATTTGAATGGAAAAAGAATAATAAGAAAAGTGTAGGTGTTATAGCTCAAGAATTACAAGAAGTTTATCCATCACTAGTTAGTGAAAATGATGATACCCTTTATGTAAACTATACAGGAATGATTCCTTACTTAATAAAAGGTATGCAAGAACAACAAGAAATGATTGAAAAACTTACATCTAAAATAAACGAATTAGAAAAAAAGATAGATAAATAAATAAAAGTATTAACCTAATTAGTGTTTCAATATCTTTTTATATTTATATAATGAACACCCTAATTAATAAACACATACACAAATGAGCACATTATACGTAAATACAATAACCCCCAATTCTGGAGACACAATAAGTGTTTCAGGATCACTATTTGTCTCAGGGACTATAAATTTAGGTGATGCTAACACAGATTCAGTTGCTTTTGGTGCTGATGTAAGTTCAAGCATTATACCTAATGCTGCAAACCTATACGATTTAGGTAGTGTTAGTCAACCATGGAGGAAATTTTTTGGTACTGCAAGTGCTACCTCACATAGTTTAACTGCAGCAACCGCTACTACTGCAAGTTATCTTATTCCAGGGGGGTTTAATGCCCCTTCAGTTAATCCTAAATTTTTATCATTAAATATTCTTAATACTATTACAGCAAGTGCTATAAGTTGTAGTGGAACTATAATTGCAGATGCATTTCAATCTACGGGAAATGATGACACATTACAATTTAATGATAGTTTAAGCATATCAGGTAGTATAGTAGCAAGTGGTCAATTAAGTGGAAGTAGTGCTACTATTGTCGGTGATGTAATAGTAGGAGATGATTTATCCCTACTTTCAGACAGTGCTGTCTTTAATATGGGTCTAGGTAATGATTTTAAAATTACTCATGATGGAACTACAGGAGCCACTATTACTGGAAATCCAATTTTAGTACATTCTCTTTTATCAACTTTATCTTTATCAGGATCTGCTGCATTCATAGGTGCAAGTACAGGAGACGTAAGTATTTCTGCAGGAGATGATATTGCTCTTTCAGCTGCAGATGACATTTCATTAACATCAACATCAGAAGATGGTCTTATTACATTACATTCAGCTCACACAGCAGGACAATCAATTTTAATTGACGCAAACGCAAATGCTGGTTCAATATTAGATGTAGATGCAGGTATCTTAGATATAGATATTCAAGGAGCAGCTACATTAGACGCAGTCGGAATTGCGTTAAATGCAGGATCTGGAGAATTAGATCTTACTACAATAGGCACATTAGATGTAAATGCAAACGCATTAGACATGGATTTAACTAATTCATCATCTATTACTCTTACATCTAACCAAACAGGAGAAGATTTAACAATTTCACAAGTAGGTGCAAATGATTCTTCAATAATAATCACAGCAGCAGGTACAGGAGCAGACGCAATTAAATTAGATGTTACATCAGGTAGTATGTTAATTGCCCCTTCATTAGCTGATGCAAAAACATTAAAAATAGGTAAAAATGGTGCTGCTGAAATGGTATTCTCACCCCATGGCACTGCAGCAAGTGAGAAAATTTCAATTACAAACACAGCAGGTACAGCCGACGATGCTGTTAGTATAAGTGCAGCATTAGGTGGACTTACATTAGAATCAACAGATACCATAATTACTTCAGAACATCCTAAACTTACACTTAAAAGTAATGCAGCTAGTGGAGACGGATCCATTATATTTAAAAGTGGAGACGGTTCTACAATGGCTACTGTACGTTGTGATGTTACTAGTAACACATTAAATCATCTTGCAATAGGTTCAGGTACTAATGACACTCACTTAGTAGTTGATGCAAATGGAAAAATTGGATTAGGAGTTCAAACACCAGGAGAAGTACTAACAGTAGCAGGTAATATAAGCGCAAGTGGTGCACTTACAGCAGGAGCATTAACAGCCAATGGTGCTGTAGATTTAAATGCTACTACTTTAGACATAGATGCTTCAGGTTTAGTAACAATTGACAGTGTTGGTTTATCTATTGATTCAGCAGGAGTTGCTGCCAATATTACTTCAACTACAGATGGTGCAGCTGAAGATTTTACAATTGCTTTAGCAGGTGCTACAGATTCAAGTTTAATCCTATCTTCAACAGGTACAGGAGCAGATGCTCTACAAATTACTACTACAGCAGGTGGTATAGATATTTCAGCTACTGGTAATGCAGCAGGTGAAGATATAGATATTTCTTCAGCAGCTTCAGTTAATGTTACAGCTACAGAAAATGCTGCAAATGCAATTTACTTAAGAGCAAATGGTGGTACTTCAGAAACAATTAAAATTCACTCAGACCAAGGTACAGGAGCTGGCTCAGTTGAAATTACATCAGACGCAGGTAGTATTGATATCAATTCAGGTGACAACATTACAGTAGATGCAGCTGATGATATAACAGTAACAGCAGACAATGTATCAATGGTAGCTAATGTAACAGCTGCTAAAATACAAAGTCCTACAACAGCTGTTACTGCTACAGATGCAGGAGCTGCTATTCCGGCAGGTACAGCAGTTGCTTTAGTAAATGCAGACAGTGATGCAAATCATATTGTTATACTTCCCGCACCAGTAGTAGGAAATATTATTCACATAATAGAAAATGGTACTACAGGATATGAATTAAGAACTTCAACTCCTGCCTCTATAGGTATTAATGGTGGTACAGCTTCAAATGGTGAATCTGCAATTGCTGGAGCTATTACATATGTTAGATGTGTATGTGTTTCATCTACTAGTTGGATAGCTACTCAGTTTGATGCTGATGGTGATGAAAGTAAAGTAGAAGCAGCTGCATAATAATTAATTATATAGTTAAAAGAAAGACCCAATTTAGGGTCTTTTTTTTACATAGGTATAACCCGAAAATATGATGTTTTAATATTTATTAATGTATGTCAAGAATAATTCCTTTAAATAGAGATCCTAGAATTAATGAATTTAGTTCTAATGATTTAGTTTTAAATACAGTTACAGGTGATTTATTTGTAAAAAATAATACCCAACTTTTTAAAATTATAGGAAGAAATCAATTTGATCAATCAACTACAGATTCTTTATTAAGTTTAATATCTGAAGCAGCACAAACAGCTAAAACCGGAAGCCAAAGTGCTACACTTAGAGGATTTGATTTAGGTACAGATGGATTTTATGCAATTAAAACATCATCTCCCCTAACAGGTTCTAATGTATCATTACATGGTGGTACCCCTTTTGATTACAACCAACCACTTCCAAATTCCCCTTACATAAAAACAAATGGTGGTTTTGATATATTAATGGATAATGCAAACACTAATACTAATTCATTATTTCGAGTTTTTAAAGACACAGGCCTTGCAGGTGTTGCCCCTGGAGTAGAATTATTAAAATTAGATGAAAATGGAAATCTAACAATTAGTGGATCTATAATAACTAGTGGACCAGGAGGAACTATAAGTGGTAGTTCAATAGTTATAGATGAACATCCCAAACTTATTTTACGAAGTAATGAGGCTAATGGGGATCAGCAAATTATATTTAAAAGTGGAGACGGCTCTACTATGGCTACTATTCGTAGTGATGTCACTAATAATATATTAAATCATCTTTCTATAGGGGCAGCTTCTAATGAAAGTGATTTAGTAATTGATACTAATGGAAAAATTGGAGTAGGAGTACAAACCCCAGGAGAACAATTAACAGTAACAGGTAATATAAGTTCAAGTGGCACAATAGTAGGAAGTACACTAACAGGAACGATTGATGGTGGATCTTTTTAATTTATGGCAAATACAACTTGGGATAGCGTTAATTTTATATGGAATACAAATAGATTTGTATGGGATTTAGTTCAAGAAATCTTAGGTGGGGGAGGTGTTATCGAAGACGACATGCCTTGGATGAAACCCGAAAGAAAGGCCAAACTTATTAAACTCATTCTTAAAATAAAAGGCGAAACACTTACAGAATCAAAAACGAAACCTATTAAACAATATAAAATAAAAGCTGAAGACGTAAAATTAGTTATTAAAGAAATAAGTGGTATAGAACTAACAACCGAAAACGTATCCTTTTAATATTTATTACAAAATACAAGAATGTATAAATTATTTACAGACAAAACGGAACTATTTGAGTGTAATATTTCACTTCAAGGTGCAAGTTTAAAAAAATCAAAAGCAAGATTAGTAGTCGAAACAAAAGACTACTCTTTGCTTTTTAATGGTTCTATTAATTCTAATGGTAAATGCGAAATACCAATTAGAAAACTTAAAGGTCTTATAGATGAAGACACTAGTGGTAACATTCGTTTAGAGGTAATTGCCGAAGACACATTCTTTACTCCATGGCAAAGTGACTTTGAAGTTAAAACAAGTAGAAAAGTCACTGTAGAAGTAAAAAACCAAACAACCCAAAAACCAATTTTAGAAGCTAAAGCGACAGTAAAACCACAACAGATTACAAAATCTGAAAAGAAACATGTGGTTAACTTATTTAAACTTCTTATAAAAGAAGACATTAATATAGATAATATATCTTACAAACGAAACGAATTAAATAATATTGTTGCTACTTACCTTAAAGAACACACAGTTAATGACACTGAAAAAGTTATTAATGGTGTTTTAAAGGTATTAGAAAGCAAAAAATAAAATGGTTTTAAATGGCTCTTCCAGATTTAACAGGTCAAAACATACAAGACACTTATCAACGACTATTACAATTATCTAGTAGTGGTCAAATAGTAGATGGTACTGGATCATTAATTATATCAGCTTCTTTTCAGCATATTTCAGCTTCTACTGTAGAAGTAGATGCATCTACAATTAGGATAGGTGGGACTCCTTTTAGCAAGTCAGACTTAGATGATTTAAAAGAAGGAAAAACAATCAATACTACATCTAAAGACTTAAAAGGTGGCGATACAAATAAAACCAATATCATACGTCCTGACGCTTTAATGCACCCAGATGATGATTCAACTTATAGTAAATTTACAACTACAGGTAGAATAGGTACGTTTGTTAGTGGTACATTATTTTATGATTTAAATTTAAATGGAAGTAATAATAATATAACGATGGGTAATGGAACAACTAATTTAACCTTATCAGGAAGTATAAATGAAGCAACTTTAGATGGTGGAACCTTCTAATATTTATAATATATGGCAAGTACAATACAAATAAAAAGAGGAACAGGATCAGCAGTACCATCAGGATTAGCTGATGGAGAATTAGCAATAAATCTTGATAAGGGTCAATTATATTTTGGTTCAGGTTCTACTAGTGTAAATAGTTTTACTTTTAAAAACTTAACAGCAGAAAATTATATAGTTTCTTCTTCTGTTACACATTTAACAACACAAACCCTTTCGGGATCAACAACTTTTGGTGATGATGCAGTAGATGTTCATAACCGTACAGGTTCATTTAATATATCAGGTGCTCTTACAGTAGGTAAAAATGATGTAGGACATGATGTTATATTTTATGGAGCAACCTCAGGACGACAATTACTTTGGGATGAAAGTGAAAATAAATTATCAGTTCCAGCTTTAGATGTAAATGGAAATATCCAAGGTCTAAACATTACAGCTACAACAGCTTTTGTTCCCGATACCCAAGATGGGGCATCTTTAGGAACAACTTCTTTACAATTTTCTGATGTTTATTTAGCAGATGAGGGTAAAGTATCTTTTGGTGATGATAATGATACATCCCTTACACACGTTCATAATGTAGGTTTATTATTAAATGTCGACCGACAACTTCAATTTAGAGATAGTGGTATTAATCTCAAATCATCTGCAGACGGTCATTTTGAAATAAACTCAGACACCATTTTAGATATAACTGCCCCTACAGTCGATATTAATGCGTCCACAGAAGTAACAATAGACACAGACACACTTACTATAGGTTCAGCTAATGCAAATGATCCTTTAGTAATAATAAAAAATACTACAAATGATACCGATGGAGCAATTTTACGTTTTGTAAAAGATAAAGGAGCCGCAGGAGTAGATGGTGATACTATAGGATTAATCCAATTTGTGGGGGATAATGATGCCCAAGAACAAACAACCTTTGGTCTAATAAAAACTCTTGTTAATGATGCTTCTGATGGGGCTGAAGAAGGAGTAATAGCAATACAAGTAGCCTCCCATGACGGAGAACTAAAAGACGGTATAGTTGTAATTAGTGGAAATGTTGAGGATGAAGTTGATGTAACTTTAGGAAATGGAGCAGCTTCAGTTATTACTATTCCCGGTCACATTGATCTAGCAGGAGACATTGATGTAGATGGAACTTTAGAGGCAGATGCAATTACGGTAGATGGAGTTGCTTTAGCTACTTTTATTAGAGACACAGTAGGTACTAATATGGTATCTAGTAATACTGAAACCGGAATTACAGTTACATATGATACTTCAAATGATAATATAGATTTTGCTATAAATGCAGCTCAAACCGGAATAACTTCCTTACTAGCTACAGACATTAAAATTGGTGAAGATGATCAAACAAAAATAGATTTTGAAACAGCAGACGAAATTCATTTTTACGCTGCAAACGTAGAACAAGTTTATTTAGGAGACAATATATTTGGACCTCAATCAGACAGTGATGTAGATTTGGGTAGTAACACAGTTCGTTGGAAAGATGCTTACATAGACACCATAACAACAGGTCAAATATCAGTAGAAGCAGCTGATCAAGCCCAAATATTAATATCATCCTTAAATTCAGCTACTAACAGAGATGTTGGTTTAAATTTATCTGCATCCTCAAACGGTCAACAATATTCTCTTGCATTAGATAGAGCAAATGATACTTTTGTAATTGCTCCTGATACTGTAAATAGCGCACCTGGAAGTGCTGTATTTACATTAGATAGTTCGGGTAATTTAACTATAAGTGGTGAACTAGATGCTGCAACAGGAGACTTTTCAGGCGCAGTAGACATTGCAGGTGATTTAACTTTATCTGCAGGGGGTGATGGAGCTTTAACATTTGCAGCAAATAGTTCAATTAAAATTGCAGATAACCACGCAACATCTTTAGTCATTGAAGAAGCCGATACAGCTTACATGACGTTTAAAACAACAAACTCAACTGAGCTTATTACAGCAAATAAAGGATTTAATATAGCAGGAGCATTTCAAATAGGAGGAACAGCAGTTACTTCCACAGCAGCAGAATTAAATGCTTTAGATGGTATTACAGCCGTTGTAGGTGAATTAAATGCTTTAGATATTGGATCAACAGCGGTTGGAACAGCAGTTGCAAGTAAGGCAGTTATCTTAGATTCAAACAAAGATTATACAGGGATAAGAAATTTAACTGTATCAGGTGAATTAGATGCTGCAACAGGAGATTTTTCAGGAGATGTAGATATAGCGGGTACAACCAACTTAGACGCAGTTGACATTGACGGTAATGTTCAATTAGATGGAACATTTACTGTAGGTGTTGATGATACAGGATATGATGTAACATTATTTGGGGCTACCGCAAATAGAAGAGCATCATGGGATGCATCTCAAGATCATTTAAAATTATATGATAATACTAAGCTTGTATTAGGAACAGGTGCTGCCGCAGCTGGTTTTGATTCTTCTTTATATCATGATGGGTCAAATTTATATCTTACTAACACAACAGGAGATATTATATTATCCGACACTACAGTTAAAATTACAGCAGGAACAGCAGGAGATGCAAATTTAATACTTCAAGCAGACACTGATAATAACGATGAGGCAGACAACCCATTTATGACATTTGAACAAGATGGGGGAGCTATTAGAAGTTATATAGGACATTCGGGTGCTGATGATGAATATCCAGATGCAACCGTTTTTACAGGAGGTTTAAGTAATCATTTAATTATAGCACACTCAGGATCAGATGGAGCTAGTAGAGGAATACAATTTGGAACAGGAAATAATGCTCGTGTTACTATTAATGTAGATGGTGAGGTAGGTATAGGAAATACTGATCCAGGAAAAACATTAGATGTTACAGGTGAAATAAGAGCAAGTGGTAATATAACAGCAAATGGTAATATAATTGGTGACGGAGCTACAATAATTACAGGTATTGATAAAATAGCGGGTACAACAGATGATATTTTAGAAATAACATCAGACTCAGATATTATATATAAAACTGATGATGATGGTGATGAAGCAGGTCAACATATATTTAAAGAAAGAACTACTACATTACTTACATTAGATGAAACACAAGCTACATTTACTGTACCTGTAAATTCAACTTTTTCAGTAACAGGTGACACAGATGGTACCTATCAGGGGGATGTAGTATTTTTTGGAGGTACAACATCAATGACTACAGGTGCTATATACCATTATAAATCAGATGGTACTTGGGAATTAGCTGATGCAGATGATAATACAAAATCTGACGGATTATTAGGAGTAGCATTAGGAGCAGCTTCAGACGCTAATGGAGTATTATTAAGAGGTATGGTTACATTAGATCATGACCCTGGAGCTGTAGGCGATCCTATTTATTTGACAACTACAGCAGGAGATGCAAGTGCAACTGCTCCTTCAGGAAATGGTAATATAGTAAGAATTATTGGGTATTGTTTACATGCATCAAATGGTCAAATATGGTTTAATCCGGACAGTACATTCGTAGAAGTTAACGCATAATGGGATATTTAGAAGAAACATTAATATTTAAATCAGATAAAATCTATTATACAGATGAAGCCTTTGGTGGTGACAGAGAAGTAATGATGGATTGGGAAAATTCTTTAATGTCAGCCTCAGCTGCTTATGTTTGTGAAGGAGGTGGAGACATATTAGAAATAGGATTTGGAATGGGTATATCAGCAGGTTACATGCATTCTCATTCAATTAATTCGCATACAATAATTGAAAATCACCCTCAAGTAATTACTAAAGCTCAAGAATGGGCATCTAGTAAATCAAATGTAACTATTATAACTGGTAGTTGGTATAATATAAAAAATTCTTTATCTACTTATAATGGTATATTTTATGATACTTTTGGAGATCAAGATATGGATAAATTTAGTTCTTCATTAAGCAGTTTAGTAAAAGAAGGAGCAAAAGTAACTTGGTGGAATAATGAACCTTCTGAAACTAATTTTTATAATATACCAAATGTAACTTATCAAACATTAAATGTTAACCCACCTACAAATCACTATTTTAACTCAACAACCTATTATTTACCTAAAAAAGAATTTTAAATGCCAGATATTTTTTCAAATACTAATGATGGAAAGATAGATACAGGAAATATATCAGGCCATTCATCTGCAAGAGGAGCTTCTACGGGTACTGCTACAGCAAATGAAAATCTATCTAGTTCAGGAATTAAATATTTTAGAACATCAGGTAGAGGTGCAGCCTCTATAGCTATAGCAAGATCATTTTTCTTTTTTGATACATCAGGTGTAACAGGGACAGTATCATCAGCTACATTAGATATTTCTTTTTCTAGTAATGTTTTTACTGGTGGGTTTAATATAATTCTTGCAAAAAGTGATGCATTTGGGGGTGATGGTGGTACAGCATTATCAAATGACGATTTTAATAATGTTGATTTTAGTACTCCTTATGCATCAGCAGTTGCTACTGGTGGTTCTGGTACTGGGACTGCTGCTTTTACTTTAAATGCCACAGCATTAGCTGACATTAAAAATAATGATGCATTTATAGTAGCATTATTAGAATTCGATCATGATTTTTCAGATTCTGAACCTGGGGATATTAATAAAATATTATCTATTAAATTTGCAGAACAATCAGGTACATCAAGTGATCCTAAACTTAGTTTTACTTTAGCAACAGGTTATAGTCATGATATAATGGCAGTGGCAGCAGCAAGCATAGGAAAAGTTAACACAGTAGCAACAGCCAATGTAGGCAAAATAAGTGGTACATAAAATTATGGTTTTTACACTTACTATATATGTATATAAGAACCATAAATATTAATTAACTAAATAAAAATAAAAGTTATGGCATTAAAAGAATCACCATCAAAAGTAGAAGAATCACCAGCAAAAGTAGAAGAATCAGTAGCAAAAGTAGAAGAATCTACGTCTAAGGTTCAAAAATTTTCAAAAGAAGAATTGGAAGCTTTAACTAGCCTTCAAGTACAAACTCAAAATATTACTATGAGATTAGGTCAATTATACGTAAGTAAACTTAAATTAGAAGAACAAGAAACTTCTCTTAAAGCTTACGTTAAAAGTTTAGAAGAAGAAGAAGCAAAAATGGCCAAAAATCTTTCTGACAAATATGGAAAGGGAAGCATTGACATTGAAACAGGTGAATTTACCCCTTCAGAAAAATAATATATAATTTCACATTTTCCCATTATTGGCGATTAGAGCAATCTAATCGCCTATTTTGGTTTAGGTTTACGATATTCTCTTATATTTATATCAGAATAATCGATGACAACATTATAAAATCATTAAATAAATTAAGTTAAGATGGCAGAACAAATAATTTCACCAGGTGTTTTTACAAGAGAAAACGACCAATCATTTCTTCCTCAGGGAGTAGGCGCAATAGGCGCAGCAATTGTTGGACCTACAGTAAAAGGACCCGCTTTTGTACCAACAGTAGTAAGAAGCTTTTCAGAATATGAAAGACGATTTGGAGGATTAAGTAAAGAAACTTTTGTTCCTCAAACAGTTCGAGAATATTTACGAAATGCAGGATCAGTAACTGTGTGTAGAGTATTAGCTGGTGGTGGTTATGAGTTTGTACAAGGTACTAATGAACCCATAGCAATAGTTGCAGGTAAAAGCACAACAAATGGTAAATTTGCTACAGCTTCAGTTAAATTTGTAAGTCAACCAAATTTCGTCTCTGAGGGGAATGAAAATGATGCACCTGATGTATTGATAGTAGATAGAACAAGATTTGTTTTTGTTGAAGATCCAAATTCTTATATAAATACGCTTCAAACAGAGGATGGGTTTATACAAAATGATGGAACTAATGGTCAAGTTTTTGTTGATTGTGGTGCTAATAATGATTCTGATGCAGATGATGTAGTAACTGATTTTATTTCTAAATTTAATCAAATAGCTGCAGCATCTCCTAGACCAATTCCTCTTTCCGCAACACTACTAGTAGATGCATTTGGATCAACCAACATTATTAATTTTTCAGGATCAATAAAAGGAGAATCTGGAAACGTAAAAATTCTTTCAGGTTCTGGAGGAGCTAATACATTTGATATTTCAGGAACCCAAGGATTAGCATCTACTTTAGCAAGTGGTGGTTTTTTAGGAGGAACAAATCAAGCATCATCTGGTGCAGATTCAAATCTTTTATTAGGAGTAGTTTATCCTTCCAAAAACACAGAAACTCCTAATTTATCTGATTCAGATATATTTGTCGATACTGAAATTTCGGAACAAGGTACATTTACTTTTAAAAAACCTGGAATAGTGGGTCAAAGTATAGTAGGTTCTTTCAACCCATCAGACAGCAATTATGTCTTTAAACAATTAGGTGATAGTCCAGATAATAGTAAAGATGGAGCTGTATCTTATGGGGGTACTAATGCATACACTTATTTAAATTTTAAAGACGTTCAAACAGCTTTAAATGGAACAACAAATGCTACTTCATCAGGTTATACTAATTTTGGTGAAAATACTCTTGTTAAGTTTGTTAACTTAGGTAGTAATGGTATGAAATTTGAGGGAATAGGTCAAGAAGAAGGATATTCATATGCATCAACACCTTTTATAATTTCCCAACAGTTCCATGATCAAGGTTCTTCAACACCAACAAAACAATTATTTAGATTCCATAGTTTAGGACATGGAGATGAATGCAATTTAGATTATAAAATTTCAATTACTAGTTTAAGAGAACCAGCTAACATAGATGGTGAAGAACAATATTCAACATTTTCAGTTTTAATTAGAAGGTATAATGACACAGATAAAAATCCAATAATTTTAGAACAATATAATAATTGTGATTTAAATCCAGAAAGTCCAAATTACATTGCTAGGTTAATAGGAGACAGATACCCACAATATAATGACACTTTAGGTAAAGTAGAATTACTTGGTAATTATCCTAATGTTTCACAATTATGTAGAGTAGAAGTTTCAGAAGTAGTTGCTTCTAAAGCAGTTAGTCCAAAATTATCTCCTAAAGGATTTAAAGCAGTTGATAATCCAGTACCATCTGCTGCTTTTAGTGAAGGAATTTCTATCCCATCATCTTCATATGAAGGAACTCAAACAATAGGTGGAAATTATAATAGTAGAGCATTCTTAGGTTGGAAATTTGATGAAAAATCATTGGATAATAAAAATTTCCTTAAACCAATTCCTACTGTACCCGCGAAAGAAGCCAATTCATCAGGTGATTTTAGAGTTGGAGACTATAATGGACATCCAAGTTCATCATTATGGACAGGTTCATTAAGTGCTTCAATTGATACAACTGGACAAACTGGTCCAACACCAGATCAACTTCAATTTTCAGTTTGTTTCCAAGGTGGTTTTGATGGAATAGCTCCTTACCAAGTTAAATTTGTAGGAAATGAAAGTTCATTACATAGTAATTATACAGCAGGTACAAATTTATATGGATTTGATATGTCTAATGGTAAAGCAGGTTCTAAAGGGTATAAAAAAGCACTTAACATCCTTTCAAATCAAGACGAATATGACATTAATATGGTAGCATTACCTGGTGTAATTAAATCTTTACATACAAATGTTACTAATGCAGCTGTTGATATGGTAGAAGAAAGGGGAGATGCATTTTATGTAATGGATTTAACCCAATATGATCAATCAATAAACCAAGCTGTAAACGCAGCAAGTGGGCTAGACACTAACTACGCTGCAGTCTATTATCCATGGGTTAAAGTCAATGGTCCTTCAGGAGTACCAACATTAGTACCGCCATCAGTAATAGTTCCAGGAGCAATTGCTGCTTCAGACAGAATTGCAGCTGAATGGTTTGCACCTGCAGGTTTAAATAGAGGTGTGTTAGGAAATGTAATTGAAGCTAAAATAAGATTAAATCAATCTGAAAGAGATCGTTTATATAATGCTAAGATTAACCCAATTGCAACATTCCCACAAACTGGAGTTTGTATTTGGGGTCAAAAGACACTTCAAGAAAGATCAACAGCATTAGACAGAATTAATGTTCGTAGATTATTAATTGCATTAAAGAAATTTATTGCAAGTTCTTCAAGATACTTAGTATTTGAACAAAACACAAATCAAACACGTAATAGATTCTTAAATATTGTTAATCCTTATTTAGAATCAGTACAACAAAGACAAGGTTTATATTCATTTAGAGTACAAATGGATGAAGCTAATAACACAGCAGATGTTGTAGATAGAAACCAATTAGTAGGTGCTATTTATTTACAACCAACTAAAACAGCAGAATTTATAATCCTTGACTTTAATGTACTTCCAACAGGTGCTACATTTGACGGAAATGGTGGAGGAGGATACTAAAAAAAGAAATCTTTTATATTTATAACGGAATAAAATAACAAACGATGGCAATATTAGAAACAAACCAAATGATGTTTACAGCATTCGAACCTAAATTACAAAATAGGTTTATAATGTTGATTGACGGAATCCCTTCTTACTTAATTAAAAAAACAGCAAGACCAAGTATTTCTTTTACAAATATAACTTTAGATCACATTAACACTAAAAGAAAGATCAAAGGTAAAGGAGTTTGGAATCCAATTCAAATGGAATTATACGATCCAGTAACACCATCTGGCGCCCAAGCAGTAATGGAATGGGTTCGTTTGTCACATGAGTCAGTTACAGGTAGAGATGGTTATTCTGATTTCTATAAAAAAGACATTAACATTCAATCTTTAGGCCCTGTAGGTGATGTAGTTGAAGAATGGAAATTAAAAGGTGCTTATTGTCAACAAGTTAATTTTGGTGAATTAGATTGGGCAGCTGATGGTACACCACAAATGATTACTTTAACTGTTGAAATGGATTATGCAATTTTAAATTACTAAAATATACTTCTCTCCCGAAGTT
>Ga0099800_1087_pt1 | contig 27061 bp, 28 predicted proteins | sample Uncmet6_SortRC_1_FD_89868 | JGI IMG/M metagenome (GOLD analysis project Ga0099800, IMG submission 89868) | Marine eukaryotic communities from CALCOFI LINE 67, Pacific Ocean - CN11_C50_N6_SortRC_1 | ecosystem: Environmental > Aquatic > Marine > Oceanic | place: Pacific Ocean: Monterey Bay... | reverse complement strand
ACTTATTCTCCAGTACTGATGACTTCAAGGGTTGATTCGACATGATTTTCAAAAACTTTAATTTCATTTGGAAATTTTCAAAATTATTATCTAACTATTTAATATTAGGGCAAATATTATCGGGCTGTGTGAATTTTGGAAATAAGGAGCCGATTTCTAACTGGGCAGAAATCAGAAATGTGGATGATGTTACTTGTCAAAAGTGGCCACATACCTCTGATGTTCTTAGATATGAAAATCTGCTTTTTATGGATGTTAAAAACAGAGCTTTATTAGGTGCTGGTATTACTAGAGATGGTCGTAAAGTCCAGAAGTACATTGCTGTAACAAAAGGTTTTGCTTTCGAAAGTGCTAAACTGATGACTTTAAATTGGGGTAGTAGATTTCAATTTTTAGGTAGTGGTAAGCTTTTTTCCAATGATGTTGTATATTTGAAAACTGGGACGAAAAAGACTGGGCCGATTCTGCAAATTAGAGACCTAACTAAGAACACCGTTCTTCAGTCTGCTAAGTTAGGTTCAAAAGATATTGCTGAAGGAAGAGTTTATCCTAAATCTGATGGTGCATGGTTGATTTATAAAGAGGAACAGAAAGATATTGCTTTGGAAGATGCTAATTCGAAAGTGATGTTAGCTCTACTTGATGGAAATAAGCTTAAGATAAAAAAATTTAATGGATTCTCAGCAAGAGGCGAACCGGTAGTATTGCCAATTAATATGAAAAGGGCTCTAACTATTTGGCTTGATGTTGGCACCTCTGATCGCCGCAGCAATCCCGTGTTTAAAGTAAGAGAAGTTGGTGTTAATGGCCTGATGACTAGGGAGCGTGTGGTTAGATTGCCGATAAATGGCCAGATTGAAAGCTGGTCGGCAACAGCAGGTGACGAAGGAATTTTCTTAGCTTGGATAGAAGGTGATTCTTTATTAGGCGATGCCGTATTGAGGGTTGCTAGATTGGAGTGGTATCAAAATCAAGTGAATACAAAGTGGATTAAAGAAGTCAGATTAGAAAATTCGCATGTTGCTCAACCTTTTTGGGTCGGACCGGATGCAAAGAAATGGCTTATCCTGCCTAAATGGTCAGATCACGAAATTACTCTTGGTAGACTAGACGTATCGGCTTTAGGGATAAAAGTGCAAAAAAATATGGGTGTATTTGATCCTGGCACTGCTTTTGAGTCAGCTTTTTGGGTGAATGATCAGCGTTCTCCCGGGATTATTATGAGCTATAGAGCAGGGATCATTAGATCTTGGGCTGTCTGCACTTTGGATTCAATTAACCGGCAAGGAATCAAAGATACTTAGGCTTCTTTTAGAACGCCGTGGTGAATGTATTTCTAGAAGTACTATTAGTAGTGAAGTTTGGAAAAATGTTAAGGTTTCACCTCGGACGATTGATAGCCATGTCTCAAGACTTAGGAAAAGGTTAAACACGGCTGGAGTTTTGATTGAGAGCATCTACGGCAATGGATACATTCTGAAATAATACCTTATTTTAATTGTATGTTAAAAATATCATCAATGATCTCGTTAACTGCCGTTCGAGCAGGTATCTCCTGCTTTATAACTTGATCTAGTGCTGTTTTAATTGATTTTTCTGATCCAGAGATGGATAGGATTTTATCCATTATTTGATGATTTAATTCCTCTTTAAACCATTTGGAATTTTGGGACCTTCTTTTACTTATGAACTCATTGTTTTTCTTATTGGTGCTTATGAATAGGTTTACCTTATCGATTATCTGTTGGATTCCTTTCTTTTCTGTTGAGCTGCAAAGCAAAACTGGGACCTGCCATTTCTCATGACTTTTGACTAATTGCAGTGCATTGACATGTTGAGATTGAGCAATCTCAGCTTTTTGTTTACTGTCTCCGTCCCATTTGGTAATGGCAATGATATCAGCTAATTCAAGAATTCCCTTTTTTATGCCTTGCAGCTCATCTCCAGCACCCGGTTGTTGTAGCATCAAGAATATATCAGTCATTGACGCTACTAGAGTTTCGGACTGACCTACGCCGACGGTTTCGACGATCGTATAGTCAAATCCAGCGGCTTCACATAATTGGAGCGTTTCTCTTGTTCTTGGGGAAACACCTCCTAATGCTGTTTTAGAGCCAGCCGAATCAGTACAACTCCCTTATATAAAAAATTCGCCTGATGAATGCTACTTTTTAGATGAGTTCATGCCAATTCCAGATCGAATGGTTACTGGTAAAACGGGTCGAATGAAAATACGTTATTACACATATAAATCAGCAATTTACAAGGAGTACGATAAGCAACAAATTATTCTCGCATTCTATTCTCAGGACAATGAGTGTTGGTCATTATTCGAAGAACATTTCGTTCAGTTCTAATGATATAGAATATTATAGGATTCTTCTACTTCAAGTATTTTGAGTAACTAAACGAAATAATGTAAAATGAAGGTAGGCATACTCAAAAAGGTTCCTACTAATGTTTACATTCTTAACCATCATTACTACGCTAATACTTACAATCTCATGCAAAACACAATCACCACATACTGCACCAGTCGTCACCGAAAAGCATATCGTTGGAAAGCCGAAACTTAAACGCAACTTTTTGGAAGAGATACAGCAAGGCAATCAATATGCCAAAGATGGATTACTACAAGAAGCAATCCGATCATACGCCAAGGTTCTAAAAAAAAATAAAGGCCACTTACTCGCCCATAGAAATATCGGCATAGTCTACGTAAAAGCAGGTGACTATCAAAAAGCGATTAAGCATCTAACAAAATCTCTAAATACATTTAAAGAAGATTTTGAAGCAAATTACTATCTCGCTGAAGCACTTAGAGCAAAACGGAAAATGGGCAAAGCTATCTATCGATACAACAAATCTCTTGAAATCAATCCCAATGATTTAGAAACACAACTGGCACTTTCATGGAGCTATTACAAGATTCATGCTTACAAGGATGCTCTTAGAGTCGCATATAAAGCGCGTAAAAAAAATCGTAGCAATATACAGTTAACAATCATAACTGCACGCATACTCATCAAAATAGGTCAGCATCAAAAAGCCCTCCGAGTCATCTCAAAGTCAATGCCGCTAGCAAAAAAAATTGAGGTACCGCTGCTAAAAAGTGTCGAAGGTGATATATGGCTATCAATGAAAGAATGTGACAAAGCAGTTCTTTCTTTCCGACATGCCCTAAAAGAGCAGCCCTTGCTAGCTGGATCTCTTTTAGGTCTAGGCAAGTGCTTAGCTAAGGATGTGAGTAAAAGTGATAAAGCGCTTACCTATTTGCACAGAGCTATGCGCATCAAACCGCAGCTTACAGAAGGCTATTATCATATTGCGAAACTATATGAAGATTCAGATAAAAAACTATCGCATAAGTATTACAAAAGATTTGCAATGCGTGCTAAATCAAACCCTGAACTCAATACCCGGGTCTCGGAAGTTCTTGTGAAGTTAAAAGAGTGGGATAGCAATGTTGAAGAAAATAACTAGCTATTTGAAATGTCTTTAGTTTGAATATCAACCTACAAAATCGACATTTCTGCTTTCTTGTAACTCAGTAAACTTCTCCTCGCATCAAATAGATTCTTATAACTCTCATACCGGACCTTTAGTCGATCACATTCTCTGCGAGCATGAGAAAGCTGTTCCAAAAATTCTATATATTCAGGATCTATATCAGACAGCCTCTTAAGTTTGACATCACTGGTCTTCCCATCGTCATACTTAATCATCAATCGAGCTCTAGTCGTAGATTTCATCAACTCTAATCGTTCAGCTTCTTTTTTTGCATCCACATAGTCTAGGCCAACTTGATTGGTAATCCTAACGATTTCTTCTAATCCTAATTTGTCGCTATCATTGGTTTTTTTCTGATTTTCCCGAATTTTAGCCATATGACCTCCCTTGTTAAAAGTAATATATAACAATAAACAGGCCCAATCCACCTTTGTTAAAACATCAATTTATCTATTTATATTAATATCTTGTATATTATGTCGCGCTGATAACCTAAAGACTATGCGCATATTAGCCGAAAAAGCTTAATAGAGTCGGTAGGGAACGGACAAAATATCGTTACAAGGTTACCAAATGTCAAATTGCTCTCTAAATTTAATGAAACCAGCTGAATTTTTCAGAGGACAGGTATGTCAGGCGGCTGATTCTTTGAATCTAAAACTCGACGATCAAGTCGAATTCTACTTAGTCAACCTTCTCTGTGACTTCATCCATCCTTTCCAAAATGAGGAAGATGGTGAGCTTTTCGAAAAACCACTAGCAGTGCTGTTAAAGGAAGCTCTAGAATCAAGCCCAGGTGTTCAGTTAAAATTATTAAAGAAACTTGGCGATAACAGTCTATATATTGCCGGATTTTTTCAAGATTTTTTTAAGAAGAAAACTTACCCCATTGGCTACTATATAAATATGGGTTCAAGTGCTTACCAAAATGTTTCGAATATATTTAAATTAGAACACAAAGACCCCAGCTTTTATCTCATGTATGATGACCTTTCGAACGAATTCGAAAACTTAGTTGACATCGTCTCCGAAGTGGCCGAGCGAAGCCAAAGCACCGACCTATTGAATCAATCTAAATTTGATATGGAAAGTATCGAAAAGTATCTAATCGTAAAGTCTTAATCTGCTACATTACATAATAATCCGCTGTAGGTGCATGCATCTGCAGATACTTTGCTCCGTTCAAGCGATTAGTCGGAACAAGATCTGAAAGCATCCAGACAGGCACATGCGTATCACCAGAAGGTAAAAATAAAAGTACCTGAGCAACCTCCGCCCAAGTTTTATGGTCCCGCAATACTTCAGCCGACAATTTTATAATGTCATTTTTTTCTAAATTCATATGCACATGATTTGAATGCAAAACTAAACGATCAAACCTTCCTGTAGGCTCTATGCTGTGAAACTCAATTCGGTACCGATCTTGTTCTGTATTCTGTATCGAGCTAATCTTATATTCACCGCCAATCCTCAGAACTTTACCGGATCCTATGGCTGGAGATAGCAATAATAAAATAAAGAAAAATGTTTTCATTTTTAAATCCCTACTAAACTAATGAGACATTAATATCTTTTAGCACCCCGAGGATACCATCATCACAAATCCAATCTCGCACTCTTTTTATATCTTCATGTAGAGACCGATCTCTAACCATTTCGGGGCTTATTTTCCTAACATTATCGTATACTGCGTTAAGAGTAGCATTGGGTTTCAGAGGCTTTAGCATATCAAGACCTTGGCAAGAAGCCAACAACTCTATCGCCAATACCGAAGCAGTATTTTCAAGGACTTCCAGACATTTACGCGCCGCAATTGGCCCCATGCTCACATGATCCTCTTTATCAGCTGAAGTTGGGATACTGTCTACAGAAGCAGGGTGGCACAATACTTTATTCTCCGACACAAGTGCCGCTGCAACCACATGAGGAATCATATAACCAGAATTAAGACCTGACTCCTTAATCACAAAAGGGGGTAAGCCGCTCAAATTAGGATTGGTCAACTTCTCTGTTCGACGCTCAGAAATACTCCCTAGTTCAGAAATTGCAATAGCCAGAAAATCCATAGCCATTGCTATCGGTTGTCCATGGAAGTTACCGCCACTCAAAATACTGCCATCTTCAAAACAAAGAGGGTTATCCGTTACACTATTTAATTCGATAGTTATAGTATCTGTAACCCATTTTATGGCATCTCGAGACGCTCCATGAACTTGAGGTAAACAGCGGAAAGAATAAGGATCCTGAACTTTCCCACAGCCTTCGTGGCTTCCCATTATCTCATCCTGAGATTTATAGAGCGTTCTCATATTTTGAGCCACTAGTTGCTGCCCCACCTGTGGCCTGACCGCATGTATCCTATCATCAAAGGCAATAGCCGTCCCCCTAATCGCATCCAGGCTCAAAGCAGCAATAACATCAGCACTGCGGCTTAGGGTTCCCGCTAACTTCAATGCTTTCGCAGCTAATACGGTCATGAAGTGAGTGCCATTAATCAGCGAAAGACCTTCTTTCGGCTGAGGAGACAAAACTTCAACTCCAAGGCTTTGACATACAGCAGCTGCGCTTTGCAGCTCGCCTTTATACCATACCTTGCCTTCTCCCATCAGACCCAAAGCCAAATGAGCTAGTGGAGCCAAATCCCCCGAAGCACCCACACTTCCCTTGGTAGGTATGGCTGGTAAAATATCAAAATTTAAGAAACCTAAAATACAATCTAGGCACCTTTCAGTCACACCAGAATGACCCAAAAGAAAAGTATGAGCCCTGAGGATAAGCAAGCTCCTTGACACCTTAGCTTCTGCCAAAGGACCTGTACCACAAGCATGAGAGCGAACTAAATTTTCTTGTAATTCCTTCAGAGAGGAATCTTCTATCCGAACATCGGATAGGTAACCAAAACCAGTATTAATACCATAATGAGTGTCACCAGAAAGGAGAGCTTGCTCTACAATTCCACGATACTTCAGCAGCCGATGACGGGCCTGCTCGGTTACAACAACATTAGGTTTAGGCTTTGATGATAATATACTCAGAATATCAGGTGTAAGTTTATCAAGGCCCAATTTAAACGGTAAAGACATCTATAGACCTCGGAGATTTAGACTTTGTAAAAGCTTGATCCTTGCAGCGCGATCATCGGCACCATATATCCAAGAACCTGCAACCAGCACATCAGCTCCGGCATCAACCACTCGCTTGCCAGTCTCTTCATTAATGCCTCCATCAACCTGAATATGGACCTTATCGAGGCGTCCTATCTTTTCCAACATTTCTCGAGTCGCACTAATCCTTGGAATAGCACTTTCAATGAACTTCTGACCACCAAAACCCGGATTCACCGACATCACATTAATCAAGTCGATATTTTCCAAAAGCGGCTCTAAAAATGATAATGGGGTTCCAGGATTAATCGCAACTCCAGCCTTTACTCCGGAAGATTTGATCAACTGCACTAGACGATACGGATGAACAGCAGCCTCAATATGAAAGACCAAGAGATCAGCTCCGGCTTCCATATAAAGAGGAGTGACTTCATCTGGATTACTCACCATAATATGGACATCAAGGGGAATATTAGTAATCTTTTTCATAGCTTTAATAAAAGGCAAACCATACGTTAAATTGGGAACATAATGTCCATCCATAACGTCCACATGATGCCAATCAGCACCACCTTTCTCTATTTCCGAAAACTCGCTGGCGAAGTTCATTGGATCAGCGGCTAACAAAGAAGGTGCGACAATTACTTTTTTATCGTTCAAGATCTTTAACCTTATTTTGTATTTAGACTACCACGCCGCACCATTTTTTTTCTTACAATGGTAGATTTAAGACGGCTCATTCTATTGATAAATACTATTCCATCGATATGATCAATCTCATGCTGGAGGCAAACTGAAAACAAACCATCAGCATGAACTTCAAAAGTCTCACCATTCTCGTCCTGGGCCTCTACCCATACCTCAGCAGCACGATCTACGAACTCGAATATTTGGGGAAAGCTTAGACAGCCTTCTTGCCATGAAATCTTGCCTTGTTTCTTCACTATACGAGGATTTATGAACGTATAACGTTGGTCATGCCAATACCGTTTTTCCTCATCCTGCTCGTCCTGCTGAACCCAAGGGATGTACATAGTCAAAACCCGCTTAGCAACCCCAACTTGATTTGCGGCTAGACCAATGCCATTGGCACTATCCATCGTTTCATGCATATCCTTAACAAACTGCTTAAGTTCATCATCAAAACTCGCAACTTCGTCAGACTTTGTTTCCAGCACTTTTGCCGGCCATACAAGGACATCTAACTTCGCCATATTTCGCCTATCATATATTTCATACATCAAAAAACTGGGGAACTATATCATAGGTATGACTGGGTTGCGAGCGTGAGATTTCACTGTATTTATAGTGACTTATGATTTTTGGGTCCAGAAATTTCTTTCAGCGCCTGATCCCAGACCTTCTCTGACCGCTCCCAGAGAACCCCAAGCTGGTAGTCTAGAGCCTGCACAAGTTTGTTTCTAACAATAAGGTCTTCAGCATGCCAAAAAAGCGGAACGCCTTGATATGGGATCGAAAGCACAAATACCCAGCAAGAACCCGATAGCATCAACTTAAATAGCATCTTAAGCAATAACATAGTCGTACCCTCCAAAAATACTAAATGCCTATTAAGGATACAAAAAAAGCCCCCTAGTCTCAAACTAGAGGGCTTTCTATAATTGTTAGGTCGATTTTAACTAGCTAACTGCTTAGGAGAAACATCGATCTTTGGAATACTATCAAGGTTTTCAACCTCTTTGCCAAAAACCAAGTCAAATACTTCCTCATAATCTTTGACAAAATGTACAGTGAGCTTCTTTTTAAAATTTAGCGATATCTCATCATATACGGGCTTATTTTTCTCCGGCAATATCACAGTTGTTAAACCCTCTCTTTGGGCAGCCAGTAACTTCTCCTTTAGCCCTCCAATTGCCAATACTTTACCATGAATCGTAATTTCACCCGTCATGGAGGTTAGTTTCTTAGGGCTTCGACCCAATAATGCAGACAGCATTGAAGTAGCCATAGCAGTGCCAGCACTTGGACCATCCTTCGGAACAGCACCAGCAGGCACATGGATATGCATTTCACTTTCATCTAGAACTTTGGGATCAAACCCAAAATATTCACTTCTTGATTTAATATAACTCAACGCAGCATGGGCTGATTCTTTCATAACATCACCAAGCTTACCTGTAAGACTCAGCTTCTGAGTACCGCTGGTAATAAGATTTGTTTCGATGGCCATAATTTCGCCGCCGTATTGGGTATATGCCATACCCAATGAAACTCCTACCCGAGACTCAGAATGATAAAAGGTGTCTCCAAACCTCTCAGCACCAAGATGCCTTTGAATAACAGTTGGCGTCAGGCGAATCTTCGATTTAAAATCCCTATTATCGTCTTGAGCTTCCGCATACTGCCTTGCTATTTTTCGACAAACAGAAGCTATCTTTTTCTCCAACCCCCTGAGACCACTCTCTCTGGTGTAGCCGTTAATAATCGCTGTCACAGAATTACGCGAAAAACTGATATTAGCATCTTTCAGGCCAGCTTCTTTAACTTGCCTTGGTATAAGATATTGATTTGCTATAACCAACTTTTCTTCTTCGGAATAGCCAGAAACCTCAATAATCTCTAACCTATCACGAAGTGGTCCAGGAATTGTCTCCAAGGTATTGGCATTAGCTATAAACATAACCCCTGACAGATCGTAAGACACACCTAGATAATGGTCAACAAATTCATGATTCTGCGCCGGATCCAGAACTTCCAACAAAGCAGATGATGGATCCCCACGATGATCACTACCCAATTTATCAATTTCATCTAACATGACGACAGGATTACTCGATTGGGCAGCTTTTATACCATTTATAAGTCGCCCGGGGAAAGCACCCACATATGTTTTCCTATGGCCACGAATATCAGCCTCATCTCTAACCCCACCTAGAGAAATCCTCTCAAACTTCCTTCCCATCGACTTGGCTATTGATTTACCTAGGCTTGTTTTCCCTACTCCAGGAGGACCAACAAAACAAAGAATAGGACTCTTTGCGGCCTGATTAAGTTTCTTTACAGCCAAGTATTCGATGATTCTATCTTTAACCGGCTGTAACCCGTAGTGGTCTTCATCTAATATATTTTTCACATGTTTCAAATCTAGATTGTCATCACTATGAATACCCCAAGGTAAAGCCAGCAAAGTATCAATATGAGTCCGAGTTAAGGTGGCTTCACTAGTATCTTGGTGCATTCTCTCTAAACGCCGCAGCTGCCGAGTGACTTCTTCGCGAGCCTCATCATGCATTGCACTTTCTTCTAGCTTCTGCCAAAGGGCCTCTAATTCCTCTTTGCCATCAGAGTCACCTAGCTCAATCTTAATAGCACGCATTTGTTCTCTAAGATAATGCTCCCTTTGAATGCGGCCGATCTCTTCTTTTGCATTAGACTGAATTCGCACCTGCATTTGATAAACTTCAATCTCTCTAGCTAAGCAAGCATATACCCTCTTTAACCTTTCAACCGGGCTATTCACAGCTAAAATTTTCTGCGCCTCAAAAACTTTTAAACCTAAATTCGACGCGACTAAATCTGCTAGCCGACCCGGGTCAGACACATCCTCCAAAATCATTAGTATGTCCGGGGAAAGCACCTTTCCTAAGCTAACCACTTTCTCTAAATTTTCTCTAACTGATCGAATCAACGCATCGACATCACTGCCTGGGTTAATAATCGTTGGCTCTGTAAATTCACTGATTGTAACAGTAGGAAATGGCTCTACTGCATTCAAGTTCTTCACCAAAGCCTTAGAGAGGCCTTGAATAAGCACCTTCATCCGTCCATCCGGTAATTTTCTAGTACGCATGATCGAACAGATCGTTCCGATATCATAAACGTCAAACGGTGGCTCAAGAGAACTTTCAAGCCCTAGACCCTCTTCACCTGCTACCTTGAAAGCTGAAAGAAATATTTTACGTTCGTTTGCCAAACTATGCTCGACTGCATTGATACATAAATCTTCATTTATAAATACCGGAACGATCATATTTGGAAAAACAACAATATCCTTTAGCGGAAGCAGTGGCATTTCAGAATCACTATCTAAACTCTTATTTCCCTCATATTCAGCCATTCCGCGACTCCTAACTAAGTTAGACCCAACCTAGGTCCGTTTACCAGACTCTTCATACTTATTATTCGGTCCGACATGTCTTTTCATTAGCATCGATGGTAAATTCTTCGCCCTAGACAATTGTGTCTCAATGAGAAATGGTCATCTTATTTTAGTAATAACATTTAGATCGCCAACTCTCTTATCCAAGGCATCGCCTAGATTTTTTAATGTGAAGACTTTGCCTTCTTCTAATCCTGGCGGAAAAGAATATTGTCTTTCCAGTTTTTGTTTTTCGACAAGTATCGAATTATCTTCTGCGGTTTTTGAAATTTTTCGAGTCCACTTAAGAATTTTTGTGGCTCCAGAAATGGCTTCACTCGGATCAAAGAAAACGAACATTCTCAGATCAAGTGACCTATGGTGTGCGACCCAGTCTTCATATTCGATGCCGTCGTAGGTCACGCCAGCACAAAAACTGTCTAGAGAAGCTAGATCAGCGTCGCTATGTCCCTCTGAAGAAGGAACATCTTTTTTTTTGATTTCCCCTCTTTATCGGACATACTACTTCTTCTTCTCTATTGGCACAGCAACGCTAACCATGGAAGGTCTTAAGAGACGATCCTTATATAAATATCCCGTAGCAAAGACATCTAGCACTTTTTCTTCCGACACTTCTTCGCTTTCAATTCTCTGGATACCTTGATGAAGGTTTGGATCAAATGGTTGATCCTTGGCCTCAATTTCCTTTAGTCCTGCTTTTTGCAAGACATCAAATATTTGTCTTTTGACCAACAGCATGCCCTGCTGATAGCTATTATTTTCGTCAAGCTCGTCATCTTCAGGGCAAGCCTTTGCCAAACTATCTAATACAGGAAGAAAATCAGATAAAACATCTTCATTACAATATTTATAAAAATCTGATCTCTCTTTCTCTGCGCGCCTCCTGAAGTTCTCTAGATCTGCTCTAGACCTCAAATACTGGTTTTGAAAATTCTCAGACTTTTCTTTTTCTTTCGTAAGCTCTTTTTGTAAAGCTTCTATATCAACACCAATATCACTATCAGGCCCAACGGCTTCACCTTCACCTTCAACCACAGCACCCTCAACGCCAACATCTGGTTTTAACGCCTCACTGTCAGCTTGTTTATGTTCAGACTGTTCATTAGATTTTTTATTATTTGGGTCTTCTGAGCTCATATTTTCTATCATCTTAATCTTTACTCTTTGCGAAACTTATTAGTTGCCAGGAAAATTAATACAACCACAGACGACATACTGCAAGTTTTACTAGGCCCGAAATAAACATCAACCGTGCAATCAAAATACCCACTCGATAAATGCTATAAATACAGGATCTTGCAAACCATAATCGACCTGACTTACTAATTATAACGCTCCTATGTTGCATAGCAGTGGGCATAATTTGCCCTGCCCTATTTATTGTTCATCGTCAAGTGAATAGTCTCAGATAGAGGGTTTTTGAGGTAATTTCCCATTGTACATTGACAGCAATGTGGTCCCCTGTTAGAAATTTCCTCAAGTTATGGGTCTTGATTTTATAATTAGACATTCTGTTTGCTTAGATTATTTGTTTAAATCACCCTTGGAGCTGTATTCTAGTGGACCACGTAATCCAAGATTCTCCCGAAAAAGATGTAATTAGTAAATCATCAGGAGAAAATCTGAGACATGAAATTCAAAAATCAAATTTCGCTCACCGCGGCATTAATATACACGACAGAGAACTAATTGAGAGACTTGATAAGTACTCAATTGAAGATGTAGTCGAACTTAAGATATCACGATTCTTAGATCAAATCGGAACATTTTACCCCGAAAATACCTATGAATTGATTATGTCAAAAGTTGAAAAGCCACTTTTGATTCAAATCTTACGGCGTGTAGGCGGCAACCAAGTCCAAGCCTCTAAAATACTCGGTATCAACAGAAATACGCTTCGAAAGAAAATAAAAATGTATGGTCTATAATTCGGATTTTAATCAGTTCGAAGGACCATCTTGGTATAAATTCTGAAAAGATACAAAGCTTGGCTCAAAAGCTAACTTCAAAGTGGTCAGTGAGCCGTGCCTGTTTTTACCGACTATAACTTCAGTGATACCAGCCTGCTCGGAATCAGGGTTGTAGTATTCATCACGGTATACAAAAAGGATCATGTCAGCATCCTGCTCCATCGACCCTGATTCCCTTAAATCGGAAATCTTGGGACGTTTATCAGGCCTTGCGTCTGGACCACGATTCAGCTGTGCAAGGGCGACCACAGGCACATGCAGCTCCTTTGCTAATTGCTTAAGTCCCATCGAGATCTCAGATATCTCTCTCTCACGACTTTCTGAAGCCTTACCATGCCCTGACATCAGCTGAAGATAGTCAATAACGACCAAATCAAGACCAAACTCCTTATGGTATCGACGACAACGACTACGCAACTCCATCAAGCTAATTCCGGGAGTCTCATCTATGCCTAAATTGTCCTTACACTCATATAAGCGACGAGCTCCTTCCATCAAGCGATCCTGCTCCTCATCACTTAGATCTCCTTTTCTCAGTCTCTGAGAGTCAACCCTTGCAACTGAAGATAGCACCCGGCTCATCAATTGCTCCTTACTCATCTCTAACGTAAAGATAACTACTGATTTCTTTTCGAGAGCTGCATGCGTAGCGACATTTAAGATTAAAGCTGTTTTACCCATACCAGGTCGAGCAGCTAAAATGATCAAATCGCTCCCCTGCAACCCACCTGTTAGGCTATCCAAATCGGTAAAGCCTGTTGGCACACCGGTAATAGACCCATCAGATTCTAATTTCTTCTGGATATCCTCAATCGTCGATTCAAGGACCGCATCTGCCTTAATAACTCCCTTGCGGTCGTACGAACCAGAAATCGACAAGAACTCTTTCTCAATACCTTCCACAAAAGATTCTACGCTACCATCAAATGACATCGCCCCATCAATAGTACTTTGACAGGCTTGAATAATCCTCCGGAGGAAAAAATACCTTCTTACAATAGCGCCATAGTGTTCGATATTTTGCGTTACTGGACAGTTTTCCGTTAGCTCAATTAAATACGCAGCACCCAAAACATCCTGATCGGACTTTTCTCTTAATCTCTCCGAGACCGTCAAAATATCTACCGACTCACCGGCACCCGAAAGTTCAATAATTGCTTCATATATTTTTAGGTGAGCATCGATAAAAAAGAATTGAGGTTCTAGCAAACCCTCAATTAAAAGAAGACTTTCCCTGTCCCGTAAAACACCACCAAGCACGGCTTTTTCAGCGGAAGCTGAATAAGGAAGAGTTTGTTTCTCACTGAGCAACTCATTGGTCAAAGAGAACCCCCACACACACAAAAGGCATACCCTAAATTAGGGGATGCCCTAAAAAATTACACCGATAAATTATTTACTGAGCAACTACCCAGACTTTAAATTTAGCAACAACTTCTGGATGAAGTTTAACTTCAGCTGTATAAACACCAACCTTCTTAACTTCTTCGGTCATGCTAATATCTTTTTTACTAATCTTTAACCCCTCCGCCACCAACAGCTCTTCCAATTCAGCTGTTGTAACAGATCCAAAGATTTTTTCCTCTTCACCTACCTGCTTAGTGACAGTAACAGAAGTTTTTTCAATATTCGCCGCTAACTTCTTAGCTTCTAGCAGAACTTCATTCTTTCTCTTCTCTAGAACACGCAGCTGATGATCCAACTCCGACTTGTTACGTTCATTCGCAAGAACACCTAACCCTCGCGGCAACAAGAAGTTTCTAGCATATCCATCCTTGACCTTTACAATATCACCAATGCCACCCAAAGAAGGAACATTCTGACTTAATATAACTTTCATCTGTTACCTCACTTCGGACTTAGTTGCAGCTTCACTAGACAATTCTACTTTGCGTTCGTCGACATTTACTTCATCAGCAACCTTAATTACAAGATGACGCAAAATATTAGTATCAATACGGATTAATCTCTCCGCTTCCGCAATGTTAGCAGGAGTAGAAGCCAACTTATAGTGTGAGTACCCACCTCTAAAGCTCTTCTTAATTGGATAACATAACTTACGCATGCCCCAATCATCCTTTCGCAATATTTCGCCACCTGCATTTGTTAGAACTGCTTCGTAGCCTTCCAAAACTTTCGTTTTTTCTGCTTCCTGCAATTCGCCTTTAGTAACTAAAGTAAACTCATATTCCCTATTCAACTTCATTCTCCCTTATGGTTTAAACAGCTAGACCCAAAACAACAGGGACCAGCAAGAGAGTCACTGACTCTTAAATAATTGTGTTAGCCTCTGTTTTACCTCATCCAGCACGCTAGATTGATAAGCCATCAGCTCTTGCTCAGATAATGCTCCTAAAACCCAATTAGTAACATCTCCCTCTTCGGGTCTTTTAGGGCGACCCACCCCAATCTTAATCCTGTGGAAATCCTTGCACCCTGATTCTTGGACAATGCTCTTTATGCCATTATGACCGCCATGGCCACCACCCGTTCTCACTTTAACCTTACCGGCTTCCATATCTATGTCATCGTGCATTACCACAATATCACTGACATCAACCTTAAAAAAACGAGCAGCTTGCGCAACCGATCGACCGCTGAGATTCATGAATGTTTTGGGCTTCAAGAGCACACAACTTTCATTCAAAACCGAACCTTTGGCAAAGTCGCCTAAGAACTTTTCTTCTAACCACTGAATACCTTCCGAAGAAGCCAACTCATCTAGGACCAAAAAACCCGCATTATGGCGTGTAGTTTCATACTTAGCACCTGGATTACCTAGCCCAACCAAAAGTTTCACAGAGTCATCCAAGTTATGCGTACATTAAATCCACATGCAATGGCAGCCTTTTAACAGCGTTAATCTGCAAGTCTTTAATAAAAACGACTTTAGATTCGCCATTCAAAGAAAGATTAAACCTACGGCCTTCCGCCTGATAAGCTTTATGCAACCATTTTGCATTTAGCTCAATAGAAGTAGCCTTTCCCTTATCTAAAATAACTCCGGGAATCCTACCTTCGACTCTAATTTTACGATTATAGCCTTTTCCGGTTTTTTCCCGAACGGTAGCTTCTATGGTCACCAGTTCGCTTGACATATTTTATAGCTCCTAAATAATCTTTCAATATCCGGCGTTTAGACTAATCTGCTTCATAACAGCTGCTGCCGAAATATAGAGCTTAGTCTTATATAAGTATCCAGGCTCGCATGCAAGCTCTGAATCAACTTTTTGACTATTATTTATACAAACAAAGAGCTAATAGAATCAGCATGATGAATGCGCCTAATAGCTTTACCCAATAAATTCGCCACAGAAAGCTGAACAATCTTGGTGCACTCTTGCGCCTGCTTGCTCAACCTAATCGAATCTGTAACCACAAGCTCCTTTAAGCAGGAGTCTGTAATCCTCTCTACGGCACTGCCACTAAGGACTGGATGGGTTATTGCCGCACTTACTGATAGAGCCCCATGCTCCATAATGGCTGCTGCTGCCTTGCAAAGCGAACCGCCAGTATCGCAAATGTCATCAACAATGAGACAATTTTTACCACTGACATCACCGATCACATGCATAACCGCACTTTCGTTAGGTGAATCACGCCGCTTATCGACAATAGCCAACCCACAATCATAATGCTTAGCCATTGCCCTGGCCCGCTCAACGCCCCCAGCATCAGGAGACACCACCAAAAGATCTTCGACATTACGAAAGTATGGACTAAAAATCGGCTTAGAGAAAAGGTGGTCAACAGGGATATTAAAGAAACCCTGAATTGCCGATGTGTGCAACTCCATTACCAGCATGCGATCAATACCAGCAACGGTATAAAGATCAGACACCAATTTAGCTGTTATTGGCGTTCGTGGAGCACTCTTTCTTTCCTGTCGAGCATAACCAAAATACGGCAACACCATTGTAATCCGATGCGCAGAAGCCCTTCGGCATGCGTCGACCAAGATTAGAGACTCTAATATATGATGATCCGCAGGGTCAGAAGTTGTCTGGACAATAAATACATCTTTCCCTCTGACATTACTTTGAATTTCAACTCTAGTCTCACCATCCGAAAATTTGCCAACAATCGCTTGGCCCAAAGGTGAATCTAAATATTCACAAATCTTCTCAGCCAAAGGTTTGTTAGCGTTGCCTGAAAAGACCAACATTTCAGTTTCCATTTAGGCTACCCTTTTTATTAAGAATTTTCTTTAATTATAGTGATTTTTATAAAGGATGCGCATACATAAAAGCATAAATGGCTGGGGCGGCAGGGATCGAACCTGCGCATGCTAGAATCAAAATCTAGTGTCTTACCGCTTGACGACGCCCCAACTAAGACTCGAATTTTGGGCAGGAATCCTCCTGAACTCCCGGTGCGAGTATATACCTTAGTCTTTAGCTTGAATCCAGACTTAATTTTAAGAATTTATCAATCTAAAGTGAACAGAGGTATTATCGCGCTAACACTCGATAATATTGGGTAAACTACAGAATAGTTCCCGATGCGTCAAGAACAGGTGAGATTATTATTCAGCAGATGCTGGCGGCAAGAACTTATGAGTACCATCTTGTCGCCGCCAAGAGAATTCCCCTGATTCCTCCTCGTAACTGAGGATCCAAGCACCATGAAAGGATTCCATATCAGTAACAATGCGATCCGAAACTTGATCAACCACCAAGTCTTGAAACCCCCTGCGGACCGCCCTACCTCCAAACTCCCCATCGTGACCTAAAGCCACCAACGCCTCTACCAAGCTCCTATCAAGCTCAATCCTTATGCTTTTTTCCTGAATTCGATCATTAAGGCCTTTTAGCAAACGATTGACAACCCTCTCTAAACTTTTAGCAGTTAATTTTTTGAAAACAACTATGTCATCAATACGATTAACCAGCTCCGGCTTCAGGTGGGAGGCCAAGGTTTCCCTTACTATTTCACCATATCCATAAGCAGTCTTATTTCTCTTTTGGGGGAGAATCAGATTAGAGGTCATTATGATAATAGTATTTTTAAAATCAGTAACTCTGTCATTACCGTCGGTAAGACGGCCATCTTCAAAAACTTGAAGAAGAATATCCAAAACCTCAGGGTGAGCCTTTTCAATTTCATCCAGCAAAACAACAGACCAAGGCTTTTGCCTCACGGAATCAGTCAATTGACCACCCTCACCATACCCAACATACCCAGGAGGGGCCCCCAGTAAGCGCGATGCCTGATGCTTTTCCTTAAACTCGGACATATCAAAGCGAATCATTTTGGACTCATCATCGAAAAGCTCCCAAGCTAAAGCTTTAACCATTTCGGTTTTACCAACACCCGTAGGACCAGCAAAAAGAAATACCCCAAGGGGTCGATTAGGATCATTTACTCCGGCACGACACCTCTTCACGGCCTTAACCAAAACACTAACAGCTTCTGATTGACCGAAAACTCTTTGTTCCAGCCTCTCCTCCATTGTTTTCAACTTGTCCAGCTCGGCCTCCAGTAAACGACCTGCTGGAATTCCCGTAGAAGTAGACACCACATCACTAATCTCCCAAGTACCTACGACCTGACGCAGAAAACCATGTGTGGCCTGCATTTCAGCCAACTCCTCAGTAACAGCTTCAAGCTCTTCCCTCTTTTTTGGAACTTCCACATATTGAAGTCTAGCGGCGAATTCAAAATCCCCTTTGGCCTTAACCTTTTCATCAAGAGCCAACAAATCCTCCAACTCCGACTCTATAGAGCTCATCTTTTTAGAGGCTTCTTGGTGATTGCGCCACAAAGACTCTAAGGCCTGGCATTCTAAATTTAGCTTATCGAGCTCTACCTGAACCTTAATCCTATTGCGCTCTCCTTCAGTAAGAGCTTGTTTCTCCACCTCTAATTGCTCTATCCGTGACCGCAAAGCTTCCACCTCTCTGGGAACAGAGTCGATTTGTATCCGCATCCGAGAGCAGGCTTCATCGATTAAATCAATTGCCTTATCAGGCAAACGCCTATCAGGAATATACTTTAGAGACATATTTACAGCAGCGGTCAAAGCCTCGTCAGCAATTTTTACTCCATGATGTATCTCATACTTGACCTTTAAACCCCTCAAGATTGAAATAGCCATACCAGCGCTAGGCTCTTCAATGTACACGGTCTGAAACCGTCTTTCTAACGCACTGTCTTTTGCGATATATGTTTTATATTCTACTGAGGTAGTAGCCCCTATACAGTGGATCTCCCCCCTCGCTAACGCCGGCTTCATTAAATTAGCAGCATCTGTGCCGCCTCCACCAACATTACCAGCTCCCACTATGGTATGGATCTCATCAATAAATAAGACAATTTGTCCTTCCAGCGAAGAAACCGCATTAATAACATCCTTTAGGCGCTCCTCAAATTCTCCTCGATATTTTGCTCCCGCTAGCAAGGCACCCATATCGAGGGACAAAACCCTAACACCCTTCATCGACTCTGGGACCTGTCCTAGAGCTATCTTAAGAGCAACCAATTCGGCTACCGCCGATTTACCAACACCAGCCTCGCCAATGAGGAGTGGGTTATTCTTTTTCTTGCGACCCAATATCTCCAGAACCCTGCGGACCTCCATATCCCGACCGATAACGGGGTCCAACTTACCGCTCTCTGCATTCGCAGTGAAATCGACTGTGTAGTCTTTCAATACTTTATCGAGTTTTGGTGCCAGTGTTTTTGTTTCAACAGCCTCATCAATCGAATCCTTTGGGGATGAAGAAAATTCGCGCACCTCCTCCGATCCATCCACGCGGTCAAAACTACTTTCTTGAAAAGCATCGGACTTTTCTTGCTGGATACGACACTTGGCTAAAGCATTCTTTAGGGCTGTCGACCCACCCTCCAAAAATGTCATTAGCATCTTTGGAGTAATCAGTACGCTCTTGTCATCAGCAGATTTTTCGACACGATCCAAACAATGCTCGAGCCTCCCACCAAATTCTATTTTCTTGTGCCCAAATACCCTCGGAATTCTGGATAGATATGAACGCAAGCTGGCATCTATCTGCCTTGCCTGCGACTGCTCCAAAACCCCTTCGTTGAGTAACGCCAAAGCAACGTGCTCAACCTCTAATTGAGCATGCCCAAAGCTTTTTGCAAACTTCAAACCATTATGAAGAGACTTCTGACTGTGAAAATCATACTTCGATACGTCCATAAATCCCCTTCCTCGCTCTATGCACATCGGCATTCAAAGCAGAAAAATAAGGAGGGACCAACAAAGCAATTCTAAGCCACTAATAATATGTTATTTTGAGGATTCAGCATACTTGAGCCTAAGATCCGTAAGTGCGCCTTTAAGGAGTTTTTCTTCATCTGCATTCAAATTACCTTTGGTTTTCAGCTGCAGCATTTCAATAATATCTATATTTTGCTTAGCCAAGGGCAGATTGGCAGCACCCTTTGAATCAATACCCATGTATGATAGTGCTGCCGAACAAAACCCTAAGATCAAACCAGAAAAATCAACTGGACTTACTTCCTGAGACATCAAGCGTTCCCCGTATGAGAGTAGGTAGAAAAAATAAAATATCACCGCTCACTCAATCGATTCAATTCAAAATCACAATTCTATCAAGAAAAGTTCTTTATTAATGATTTTTATTGACAAACACTTACATATAGTCCAGCTTATGCTTCCAATCTACAGCGGGGATGTGGTGGAATTGGTAGACACGCCGGTCTTAGAAGCCGGTTCTTCGGAGTGAGAGTTCAAGTCTCTCCGTCCCCACCATTTTCTTTAAACTGAAATTTGAAAACACACTTGCCTAGTTATTAAAAATAACAGATACTCATCAACTCTCAGATCGCCAGACCTTCTTAGTTAAGATATAGCTGAATAAAAATTCACCTTATCAGGCTTGTGGATAAAAGATCATTAAATCTATTTATATACAGCAATCATTTGATAATATTGGGAAAAAAATATCCACAAGGATGGGCATCTCTTGTGGATAGTTCTATTTATATTGTCCAATCTTATTTAGCCAGAGCCACCTTCGCTTTACCAACCAACTCATTAAAGCCAGTGATATCATGAATCGCCATATCAGCTAAAACACTTCGGTCTAGATCGACTTCAGCTTTTTTCAAACCATTCATAAGTTCAGAATATCTCAAACCAGCTGCTCTTGAAGCCGCATTAATTCGAACTATCCAAAGCTTTCTAAACTCTCTTTTTCTTACGCGCCTATCTCTAAACGCAAAAGATAGACCTCGACGAACTACATGGATAGCAGTCCTAAACCTGTTATTTCGGGAACCTCTGTATCCCTTGGCTAAACCAAGAAGCTTTTTTCTTCTTCTTCTGGCTTTAAAGCCGCGTTTTACGCGCGCCATAATCAAACCCCATCTAAAAACTCTCTTCGAGAGCTATTCACAAAAATGCTTTAAGTATTTTTAACCGTTCGGCAAGCAACGCAGGACAAGACCAACATCAGCCGGCACTACATACCCTGGTTTTTTCAATTTATTTAGTCGAGCGCGATTCTTTTTTGTCAGAATGTGACGCTTGTTTGCATGGTTACGCTTAATTTTGCCTGAAGACAATATACGGAACCTTTTTGCTGCTGCTCTCTTAGTTTTTATTTTTGGCATAATATAGAACCCTAAATATAGCTCTCTTAAATATCCAACCCACTCCCCAACACCTTGCTTGGTTAGAGGTAGATTTCGAAAGAATGTTAACTAAACCAACATCGAACCAAATGCAATAGCCAATGCTGAGATCGCAATCAGTCCAACTGTGCCTGTTATTCCAAAAGACGGAATCAAAGGAAGTGGGGGTATATCACTTCCTTTCAAATTAAACAACAAGAAAGAAACAGGAGGTTAACACTCTAAATAGTATAATGATAGCAGATATTTAAACTATTGAACCGCAGGCTTCAGGACTAAAGCAACCTTAGCTCCATGTAATAAACCCTGATTGCCTTCCAGAGATGATTTCCATTCAGAGTCATCGACTCTAATCAGCCCCTTTTTTACTAAAACACCGCCTACAGCTACTGGGTCAGGTCCAACAGACCGACTAAATGCCCGCCCTTTGTCCTTTACGAACCATCTTCCCATCATATTTCTCAAGAAAGCCTGCTTCGATACATCTTCAGTCGAGAACAATATATCATTGTTTTGGTTGATAATCTTATAGGTTTCAGAAACAACTCCGCCATCCAACTTAATGATCAAGCCACTATTCTTAGCCTCAAACTTTTCAGGTTTTGCAGAAAGTTTAAGAATAGGGGATTGCAAAGCTCTCCCAAGCGAGCTCTCCAAGTAAACCCTTATTTTCCCATCATTAAAATATCTGGTATCCACAGAATAACTGGAGCGAGAAACCAAAGTATTCTGCGCAGCAACGGCCTCAGGATCAGAACTTAACGAGATCCCAAACGAAGAACGAATTTCAGGCATGACCTCATTGATATAGTCCAGGCCATTCTGCCACGCCCTTTTTTCAGCCTCCTGATATGATACTGCATCCGCTTCGACCTGACTCTCACCGTAATATTTGATTTTCATAGATGACCAATTCACCTCTACTCGACCATCGGCAAAAGTTTTTACCAATTCAGCGCTCAAACCTCTAAGAGGCAAAAAACACAGCATAGCAACAGCTATTATGTTATAACGGTGCAACATGCAGACCCCCATTTTTTTAGTAGATTCATATTATTCTACAGCACACGCTATGACCTGCCAATTTAGGAGTTAACATATTGGTTAGAATTTCCTGAAAATCTTGATATGTGATAAGTAGACTAAGGGCTACTATGATAACATATACGCCATTATGACAAACAACAAAATATCGAAGTGCAAATGATATGAATGAAGTTTCAGTAGAATCAGTGGCTGCATCAGTAACTTTAGGCTTACTCCTAGGATATATTATCTTCCGAGTCCTCTATTTTCTCTTACCCAGAAAGCTTAAAGCAGAACACCTTGAACAAAAATCAATAGTACTAACAAAAGCTCAACAAAGAAAAAGAAAAATACTGCGGGACACACTTTCAAGAACTGACCTAAAAATTCAGCTAGAGAAAGATGAAGTTGAAACAGAGCTCGAGGATAAAAAGCAAGAAATATCACTCCGCGAGGAAGAATTAAAACATCTTCAAGCATCACTTCAAAGCGGAGAAAGTCGCCTGCAAAAGTTCGAAACTGAAAATGCTCAGCATCAAGAAAAAGTAGATAACCTAACCACAAAATTGGAAGCTCAATCCGAGAATTCCAATGAAATGAAGGATTCGTTAATCAAGAGATTAGAAATAATTTCAGGATCTGACGTAAGCCAGTTAAAAGAATCACTGCAAGAAGAGTACATAAACCAGAGAAGCTTAGATTGCCAAAAACGACAAAAGGCATTTACAGAAGACCTAACTACCCACTCCCGAAAGAGTGCGGACAGAATGTTGAGCAGGCTTCTAAATCGCTACAGCCCTGACTTCACTTGGCCAAAAGTAGTTAGCCATGTTGATCTACCCAACCCCAATATCAGAGATATACTGCTAGGTGATGGTAATTCTCTACTGGAGGAATTAACAGAACTCAGCGAAGGAGTGGACATATGTCTGGGACAAGAAGAAAACGATGACCCGCTGCATGCCATAAGACTTCGTGGGGGATATGGAATTTACAAAGAAGCTAGTAGATTAACTCTTGAGGAAATTTTGAAAAAAAACCCCAAGAATTGGAATAATTGCGCGCACATCTACCAAAAGCATAGACAAGCCTTAGAAAAGCAGGCTTTAAAGCTAGGACAAGAAGCAGTCAAAACTCTTCAGCTTTCAAACATCCATCCTGAAATACAAGCTATGGTAGGTGCACTCAATTGGCGAACTTCTTACCGACAAAATCAATATCAACATTCTTTGGAGGTATCTAGACTAGCCGGCATTCTAGCGCATGAAATGGGAATCGATCCTGATGTGGCTAAGCGTTGTGGCCTTCTGCATGATATCGGTAAAGGTATCGACTATCGCATAGAGGGGAGTCATGCCGTGATATCTGGTGACTATGCCGACCGCTTCGGGGAGGCTCAGCTAGTATGTGATACCGTCATGTCGCATCATAACGACCTCGTACTGGAAACACCCCTTAGCTATATACTGAAAACAGCTGACACTCTTTCGGGAGCGAGGCCAGGGGCTCGAGTTAACCTAGAAGAAGGCTATCAAATAAGACTCTCATCTATCGATAGTGCCATCCGTAGCTTTCCTGGCATTTTAAAAGTTGCTATCATGAGCGGTGGAAGAGAGGTTCATGTTGAAGTGAACCACAAGAAAGTAAAAGAAGAAGATCTTGAAGAACTCACAAAGCAGATGGCTAAAAAAATTGAGGAAGAAGTAGCCTATCCTGGACAAATCAAGGTGCTTGTCACTCGAAGGTTTGAAATCATCGCTGTGGCATAAGAATGAATTTTGGCTTAAGCGGGTGACAATTTGTTAAATACCAGAGATCAAATTGAATCTATACAAAATAAAGTAAAGTTGTACCAGAGCATTCAAAGGTATGATGCAGCCGATAAGTTGCTACGAAACTCGATCGAGAAGTTCGGGGAATTCGCCAATATAAGATACCTTTTAGGGCTAAACTTTCACATGCAATCTCGCTTTCCGGAAGCGGTTGAAGAATTTAAGAATGCTATTGAAATCAATCCGGAATATGTTGAAGCGATTCTCAGTCTAGCTGTCACTTTATGCGATCTGAGCCAATATCAAGAAGCAGCCAATCTACTTAACGAGCTGGAAAGCCAAAGTAAAGAACAGCTACCTAATTATATCAAAGGCAAAATTGCAAACCTACACGGAGAGTGCGGACACCTATATTCGGAATCTAACATGCCTAAACTAGCATTGAATGAATTCGAAAAAGCACTCGACCTTCTCGGGAGAATGTCAGATATTCGATTAGCAGCAGCGAAACTTTACCTAAATAATAACGAGTTTGAAAAAGCCAAATTTCATCTATCGGAATTGATAATCAATGATCCCCAAAATCAGGAGTCTCGAGTTTTACTAGGATTATTATATTTCAGAGAAGAAAATCATTCTAAAGCTCAGAGATATTGGAAAGAGGCACAGGATATAAACCCTAACAGTTCGTCTGTTAAAGCCCTTTTAGAATCTATAAGCGCAAATTAAAAACAAGTCGTTGAAGCCAGATACTGAAAGAGCACCCTCCTTCGACAGCCCCCAATAGCTAAAGTCTATTCCTAGAGCTATGGAACCTTGCTAAAGCAGCCCAAACCCTGATATACACAGTTTGTCCGCACAGGAGAACCAATGAATAACCAACTAAACGCTTGGAAACAATGGCAAAAAGACCGAGGCCTATATTATCCGTCGGTAAATGCGACCGAATCAGCTCCAGCGTGCTGTCAAGAAATCCCCATTATCAGGCGGCCTGTACTAGATACTAACCTCATTTTTGTAATTAGCAGCAGCCAAAAACAAAGTCAGCCCTTTAATGAGCAAAGCTCAGTTGTGTTTGACAAAATGAGAATTGCTATTAATCTGCAAGAAAAATCCCTACTTTGGGTTGCTGACTGTTGTATACACCACATAGAGGTCCAAAAGAGAATCATCAGGGAATTAAAACAACTAGATAATCCTTACGTAGTTTGGCTATACAAGCCTTCATCAAATATCGATCAAGAGCTGATTTACCATATTGGACAACAAGCGGGATTTAAAGAAGTCGCAATAATCTCTCACCCAGATTTACTCATAGAGAAACCGGAATTAAAAATTGAGGCCTGGAATAGGCTGCAGTACATAAAAAAGAAAAGCCAGTCTTAAGACTGGCTTTTCTTTTTTGTTTTAAGTGAAACTAGAGTATCCAAAGCCATCACATTTAGCTTGGATTACTCTCTTCAAACTCTGCATCAACTACGTTGGGATCATTCGCAGCATCTTTTTTCGGTGCTTCACCTTCAGGACCTTGCCCAGCTTGGCCGGCTTCCTGCTGTGACTTATAGAGTACTTCCGCCAGCTTATGTGCTTTGGCTTCTAGCTCCTCTTTTGCTAATTTCATCGTTTCTGCATCATCTGAAGTAAGCTTTTCTTTAGCAACCGTCAATGCTGCTTCGATCTCACTCTTCAAGTCCGCAGGAACCTTATCACCACTATCTGAAAGAGATTTCTCTGTTGAGAAAATCAGGCTATCCAAATTGTTCTTGTTTTCAACTAACTCACGCTTCTTCGAATCAGCATCTTTATTTTGTTCCGCTTCTTTAACCATTCTATCGATATCACTATCATTAAGATTAGTAGAAGCCTCTACTACAACCTTCTGCTCTTTACCAGTACCTAGGTCCTTCGCAGAAACAGATAAAATACCATTAGCATCGATATCAAAAGTAACCTCTACCTGAGGAACACCACGTGGCGCTGCTGGGATCTCCTGCAAAGTAAAGTTAGACAATCGGCGATTATCCGTAGCCATATCTCTTTCACCCTGCAAAACACTAATTTCAACCGAAGTCTGATTATCTGCTGCAGTCGAGAAGACCTGACTCTTCTTGTGCGGGATAGTGGTGTTTCTCTCGATCAACCGAGTCATAACTCCCCCAAGAGTCTCGATACCTAGCGTTAACGGTGTGACATCCAAAAGAAGGACATCCTTTACATCACCAGCTAGAATACCAGCCTGAACGGCAGCACCAATACCAACAACTTCATCGGGATTCACTGTCTTGTTAGGTTCTTTATTATTGAAAAATTCTTTTACCTTTTTCTGAACCAATGGGATTCTGGTTGATCCACCGACCAAAATAACTTGACTAACTTCATCTATCGATAAATCAGCGTCTTTTAAAACCTGCCGACAAGGAACCAAAGTTTGATTAATCAAATCATCAATCATTTTTTCAAAGTCTGGACGGGAAAGCGCAATATTTAAATGCTTAGGCCCAGACTGGTCAGCCGTTAAAAATGGTAGATTAATATCCGTAGTTTGAGCAGTAGAAAGTTCAATTTTCGCTTTTTCTGCTGCTTCTCTTAAGCGCTGCATCGCCATCGGATCTTTAGAGACGTCTACTCCGCTTTCACTTTTAAAGGTAGCTACCAAATAATCAATAAGGATCTCATCAACATTATCTCCACCTAAGTGACTATTACCGCCAGTTGATAAAACTTCCACAACACTTTCGCCGACTTCCAATATGGAAATATCAAAAGTTCCACCACCGAAATCAAAAACAGCAACCTTTTCGTCTTTATTTGTATCCATACCATATGACAAAGCAGCAGCAGTTGGCTCATTTACAATTCTTTTAACATCCAAGCCTGCAATTTTACCTGCATCTTTAGTGGCCTGGCGTTGTGAATCGTTAAAATATGCAGGGACAG
>Ga0099800_1086_pt1 | contig 27143 bp, 16 predicted proteins | sample Uncmet6_SortRC_1_FD_89868 | JGI IMG/M metagenome (GOLD analysis project Ga0099800, IMG submission 89868) | Marine eukaryotic communities from CALCOFI LINE 67, Pacific Ocean - CN11_C50_N6_SortRC_1 | ecosystem: Environmental > Aquatic > Marine > Oceanic | place: Pacific Ocean: Monterey Bay... | reverse complement strand
TTATGGATGGACATACAGAAGGTATTACATGTGTAGCCGTAAATAAACAGGGTACTGTAGCTGCAACTGGACAATCTACGTTACCTGGACGTACTGCTGATATACGTGTATGGGACATAACCAAAGCAATTGAATTAAATAAATCAGAACAAACAATGATTGGTGATGATTGTCAAATGTTACAAATGATGTCACATTTAGGTAAAGTACAAGGTGTATCATTTTCACCATCAGGTAAGTATTTACTATCTATTGGCGGACAAGATGATAATCAATGTACTATATGGGATGTTTCAACAGGTGAAGCTGTTTGTGGTGCACAAGCTGATAAAGATACAGTATTTACTTGTTCATTTTTAAATAAACGTGATGATAGATTTGTCACAGGTGGTGAATTTCATGCAAGAGTATGGCAGATTGATTTTAAAGCCACAAAATTACATGTGATGAATGTAAAATTAGGTAATGTTCGTAGATATTTGCGTTCTATAGCAATAGATCCTGATGACAAATTTGCTTATTGTGGTACTGATACTGGTGATATTTTGAAATTATCTATTGATCGTGATGAAATGAAATCATATAATGATCCTGATACAATTATACCTTCATTAGCTGGTATTACGAAGGATAGATATCCAGGTGGAGTAAACAGTATTGTATGTGTTAAGAATATTGCAACAGGAAATACCAATTTGTTAATTGGTTCCGGTGATGGAACACTGTGTTATGTAAATACCGCATTACGAACTGTTAATAGCCGTAAAACTAAAGTATTAGGAGGTGTAACATCTATTACTATGGCTGGTAGTGAAGTAATGATCGGAACTGATCAATGTAATAAATATACATGCACAAAAGATTTAAAAAATATAGAGTTAATTGAATCATGTCATCATGGTGCTATAAACACATTAACTTTCCCTGAAGGTAGTTCAGATTTATTACTAACAACATCGACTAATGACTTAAGAGTATGGCATATACCATCTACCAAAGAATTATTACGTGTACAAGTTCCAACACAAGAATGTATGTGTTGTGAAGTAACAGCTACAGGTAGTGCGATTATTAGTGGTTGGAGTGACGGTAAAATTCGCTCATTTTCTCCACAAACCGGTAAATCAAGATTTATTGTTGCCGATGCACATAATGGTGAAGTTTCAGCATTAGCTATTGCCGGTGATGATAGCTATGCTGCTTGGCAATTAGTTTCTGGTGGCTCTGATGGTACGGTGAGAGTGTGGACTATCACATATCAACATCAAGTAATGGTAGCTTCATTGAAAGAACATAGAGGTAGAGTGAACGCAATTAAGGTCAATGCAGACCAGACTGAAGCTGTTTCTGCTTGTGCTGATGGATCGTGTATTGTATGGTGTCTTAAGCGTTATGTCCGATTAGGTGCGTTTATGGATTCAAATGTATTTACATGTCTTGCGTACCACCCTGATGAATCTCAAATGCTTACTGGTGGTACTAATTGTAAAGTAACTTATTGGGATAGCGTAGATGGTACTGCTATTAGGGAACTAGAGGTTGTTGAAGGGGACACAGTGAACTCCGTTGATGTCACACAATCGGGAACTTACTTTGTTAGTGGTTCCGGTAGAAGAACTAAACAATTATCAGTTGTTCAATATGACGAAGGTCTTACTATAGCCGTTGGTAAAGGGCATGCTGGTGCTATAAATGCCGTAAAATTTAGTCCTGATATGCAATGTATTGCATCTGTAGGATCAACTGGTGAGGTTATTATCTGGGACACTCCAACGCTTGATCTTGAAGATCCTCAAAATGAAGAATATTACTAAATCATCACTAAATCATGTCTGTTACCACAACAGTGAAGATAATAGTAATATAAGATATAGTCGCAATAATACAAGTACAAATAGAAGTAGTAGAAATTTTATATAAAGTACATGAGATTTAAAAATATACAAGAGAACAAAATAGTTTCAATAATTAGAAAATTATCTCATTTAAATTTTCTTATACTTTTCATAAAATTATAAAAATTTAAATGAGTTAATACGTAAAAAATACAAAAATACAAATATACAAAAACAAAATGTTTACATCAATTTTTTTTTTCATTTCGCCATAAAAATACAAGTCAATAGTCATCATCTGCGAGGGCAAGTTGGTGTTCATAAGGAGCATGGAGCAGTCCGCATGCTGTACATATCTTCTCTCCATCATCAGGACTACCACTTCTTCCACTTCTGCTACTAGCAACACCTCTGTCATGTCTGTCATGTCTGTCGTGTGAAGATAATTCGCATTCTCGATTTGATGTTATCAAATCGGGATCCTGATATGTACAGATGGACCCACTTCTCAATTCATACGGAGGTGGAGGAGCTACATACTTACAAACTTCATTGGTTCTAGTGATGCTATTGCTTCTATTTCTTCCGTCATTATAGATAATTTCTTCGTTATTGTTATTGTTATTGCTATTGCTATTGCTATTGCTATCATCATTTAAATAATCACTTATACTCATATCAGATGAGGGCTTCTCATCACTGTCATACCCATCACTAATGTCTGAATCGACGTTCAAAGCTACGTCTCTACCTGTATCAACATCAAAATCAACATCAGCATCAGCAGCAGATTGAGGACTTCGGCGACTACGGCTGATTCTAATAGGGCTTGTTCGACCAAGACGATGATAGGAAGGAGTAGTACTAGATAGTGGTGTTTCATCTAATTTTGTTGCTACGTGCACTTGACTAGCGGCAAATGCAGAAATAAGCATAGCAGTAGCAATGATTGCAGTCACTTCAAAATCAGATAAATTGAATCCTTGAATGACAAATGGGCTAAAAGCAGCACCCACTCTCGCGGTACTATGACAACTTGAATGTCCTCTAGCTCTCTCACTAGTTTTAAATATACGTGGTGTTATGACCCATGTCATAGCATTACCTATTAATGCTGAAACTCTGCTAAAAAAAAGTAATATTGTACGTAGGTAGGTATTTTGATCCTTTCGAATGAATACTGTAAACAGAGCAGCCAAAATAAAACTATTAGCGATCAACGAAGTCTCACTAGTACTTTTAGTGTTTCTATGAAAAGCTCCACGTTTTCGACTAGTATGAATATTATTCATTTCAGTCGTCGAAGACATGTCACTAAAATTGGGATAGTTTCTAGAACTATGTTCTTGTTTAAATAATTTGCGATGAACCCCAGAATGAATGCGACCATTTTGAGATTCAACATCTTCAAAACTACAAGTGCTATGAAGTCCATTGTAATTTTGTTGTAATCTAAAATAGCAATAGAATAAACCGATAGTTTCACTACTAGCAGAGAACATACCCTCCATGTAATCAAAAGTACATGTCTGCTCTTGACGTGTAACACGAGCAGATAAATTGATAATGGAGTAGTAAGACACCCCTACACCTGCAAACCAAAGTAAAAATATGGGACACAATCTTTTCACTTCTTGGAGGGTTGTTGGTGATACATATGGTTGGGAACGATATCTGCATGTTACTTTATTTGAATTTGATAATGAACTTTTGTCTATGAGATCCCTATTAGCTTGACATTTAATGACAAAACCATCAGCTGGAATCATATTAGAGTTATTGTAACCACCATCAACGTCTGTATGAGGAACATTATCATTATCATTATCATTATCATTGTACGTACCATAAGCGTAAGTAGATGCTGCTGATTTGACGTCAGTACTATCAGTTCTATCATAGAAGTATTCATCACCATCAATTATTTTAGTAGTAGAATTCACTTTAGCTATAGTAGGGATGGTTTCTATCCTACCTTCAGATAATTTGTACAGTAATACTTGTGCTTCATCTGTTCGTCCATTAATAACAAGAAAACGAAAGCTTTCTGGAATCATAATCAATGCACAAGAGCAGAATAACATTGAAACACAATTTAATTCTAATAATAACCATCTCCATCCTTCCAAATTTTCGTTATCATCCTCAATATTATCTTTTGATTTATGCACAACCAATGAACGAGAAGCTAAAATAATTACAAGAACACCCCCCAATGTCCATCCTAATTCAGTAAAGAGTAAATACCTATCTGGATATACAATTGTTTCTGCTAATATGGTATATGGAACTGAACGTACTCCAACGCCAAAACCAGTCAAAATTCTACATAAAAACAAATATATTGGATTTGTGAAACAAATAGAAAGAAATGCACCAACATGTAAGATAATTATCCCGGCAATAAATACAGGTTTTCGACCAGTATAATCGGCAAATTGACCAAATATAATGCTACCAATGACATCACCTATAAAAATGCCTGTTGTAATTAATGCGGAATACAAACCATTACTCGTTGCACAAAAACCTAGAAAAGGACTAATGTAAACATGTAAAGAAGAACCAAACAAATTCATGCACACTCCAGAAGTGACAATCAAATTTATTCTTGAAACATTAGATAATTCCTTTAAAATTGAATCTATATTAACTTTTGGTTTGGAACTCATTCCTTGGGAAATTTGTTATAAATTTGTACAAAAAAATAGCAAGACAGACTCTTACAGTCATATATACTCCTTTGTGTAGGCTAAATGCCCCTCGCTCGATTCTCGATGACGCGACACTTCATTTTATCAATATTTGCATTTTAGTGTTTCATAGTCGTCAATTTGAGTCGAGAACCAGATTTATTATATAACAGAAGACTATTAAAGAACCCAATGCCCCTGAATCTATCATTGGTATTGATTTTATTCATTATTAATAGTACTTCTGCTTACAAAAATTTATTTAGATTTAATATAAATAATATAAGTAATCAAAAAGTCAACCAAAAAAAAGTAAATGAAATAAAATCAGAAATTATTGAATTAGCGACGAATACAAAAAATGGCGTCATTGCAAGTGAAAATATTAAAAAGGAGATTGGTATGAGAATAAAACAACTAGAAGAACTCAATCAAATAAGAAAACTAACTAATAACAATTTACTTGATGGAAAATGGAATTTATTATATACCACTAACGATGGTTCTTCAGCCGGTAAGATTGGTCCATTTGTGGGCAAAGTGATACAAGATATTGATTTTGATAATTATGAATATGATAATATTGTTGATTTGATTATTTTTCAAGGAATTTTGAAAGCCAAATGGGTAGTTCTATCAAATAATATATGGCAAGTTGAATTTGTAAATTTAAAGTTTAAATTATTTGATAGTATACTATTGAAAGAACAAAAATTAAATGCCTTAGGTGAGTGGAGAATGACTTTTCTAGATGATAATTTTCGTATACTTTACGCAAAGGGAGGAAAGAATAAAACAACAGAAAATGTTTATGTATTGAATAAGAAACTTTAAAAATTATATTAATTGATATTTTTGATGATATATGATCATACAAGCATTATACACTATAATTAAATGAGTCACCTTCAGTGTCGATAAATTAATTTTTATTCTCATCTTTGTTTGGTTGTAATCATTTGTTATTTAAGGAACGAAATCGTTCATTTTTTTAATGATATATGTTAAATCATATGTTATCAATACTTGTGAAATTACAGGAATGGTAGAAAGAGTAAAAAAGAACTATGTACTTTCTTCCACTGGTATATCAGGTATGTCATCATCTCCTGCTGTGTCATTTAAATTATCATCAAATGTCTCATGGGAAGATTCCACATCATTCATAGAGGCATCCACATTTATAGCATCTGAAACACTTTCAACATTATCTAATACATTTAAATCATATCCGCCATCCAATAATTGTTTAGCACTGAAACCACAAGTCTTGATATCCATACAGGAAAAATTGGCCGATTTTAAATCACTTACATTAAAGGATATTGCATGAAGATCTTTTGCATTAAATCCAAGCTCTTTGAATTCAGATGCTGTGTAACCCGCTTCACGTAGACATGATAAAGGATATTTCGCAGAAATTACCTCATTCAAACTGTACATACCATCACGTAGGTCTCGAGCTGAAAATCCAGCAGACTTCAACTCACCTATTGTAGAGGAGGATTTAAGGTCACTCACGAGAAAACCAGCAGCACGCGATTCCTTGCAAGTATAACAACTCTTGAGCTCTGCTCCTGAATACCCACCAGCTTTAAGATCACTCAACTTTAATTTCACTGATGATCTATACAATGAAAATTTTAAAAGACTCTTGATATCATTTACAGAAACTCCTGCTTCATGTAAATCGTTAACTGTCACACCTGCATCAAGCAGTGCTTCAACTCCATATCCAATAAGATAAAGATCTCGAATACTATAACCATAAATAATAAGTTCTTTACATGAATATGAAGCCGCTTTCATTTGTTCTGGACTATATTTTGCTGAAGCCAAGTCAAATCCACTAAAACCTAATTTTTTTAGCATAATAGCATCCACTTGAGCTTCTTTAAAAGCATGGGCATCATAACCACCATCTTTTAATGTATTCAATTTGTATCCACCTTCCAAAAGTTGTTTTGCTGTATAACCAGCTTCACGAAGTATGTTTGCTTTTACATTTGCAGTTTTCATAGTAGCCGCTGATGCTCCTGATAGTCTTATATCTGTAATACTAGTACCGGAATTAATCAACTCTAAATATGTTACACCAGCTTGAATTAAATCATCAATAGTATAACCACATTCTAATAATTCAAACGCTTGATAACCTCCAGATTTCATTGCAGCACAACTTATTCCATGTTCTTTAAGTTCTCTAGCTTGTATGGAAGCTTCTTTGAAATTTTTAGTGGTGTAGGCACCATGAATATATAGCTCTTCTATCGATGCACCAACACTAATCATATCTGAAATTTTAAACCCACAAATTCGGAAGTCTGATAAAGAAATAGGTACCTGATCTTTAATCTCATAAAGTTCTTTTAATGGATATAGAGCATCTTTCAATTGTATTAAGGTCCAACCATTTTGCAGTAATATAAGTGGTTTTACTTGTGCTTTTTTCATCTCTAAAGATGATATTCCTCCCAAATACAGATCATGTACTGTTAGACATTCAATTTTTAGAAATTCAGTAACACTAAATATTTTTTTTAATTCTGATACGGTATAATTACCATCAATCATCTCTTGTAATGATGAAAATGTTATAATATCCTGAGGAAGGGCACCTACTCCTCTCAAATCTTGAACACTGAAACCAGCTGTATATAGATCCTTACAATTGAAGCCTACTGATTTTAAATCCTTACAATTATAGCCACAAGCTGATAATACAGCACATGAAAACTTTGAATTGTACAAGTCCTTTAGAGAACAACCTGCAGCTACAAGTTCGTTGGGATCATATCCTGCTTCTTTCAAGGAAAGAACATCATATCCAGCTTTTAATAATAAAGAACAATCAAAATTACCTTCATTTTTCATTACAAATGCTGATATACCATTCTTTTTAAAATCTGAAAGAGGATAACCACCATCAACTAACTCTTTAATATTAATTTCATTAGAATTCAACAATAATTTCATTGACTTAAATTGATATCCAGCTTCATAATAATCCTTAATAGAAAATCTTTGTAAGTTATGAACATCTTTTATATGATATCCAGCTTGAAACAATTCTTTACACTTAATGGTTCTCTTTGGATGTAACGTCATCATATCTTCAGCTGTATAACCCAAACTTTTAAGTGATGATAATAGATAACCCGCTGATACTAACTGCTCTAAAGTACAATTTGCATCTTGCATTTCTTTTGCAGTATAACCAGCAACCAACATTTCTCTGGTAGTAAATATAGATTTTAATTCAGATGGTGTATAACAAGCACTTAATTTTAATTCTTTACATGTAAAACTATTTTTCATTTCTAAAAGTGAATATCCTCCACTTTTAAATTCAGAAATTGTAAAATCATTTTTAGATGAAGAAAATTTCAATACTGATGATTTTGATGCACAATTTAATTCTTCAACTGTATAACCACCTTCACGTAACAATTGCATTGAAGTCTTTTATGCTATGACCTAATTCCAGTAACGATTTAACACTCATACCTCCTACTGATAATTCTTCCAATGAAAAATTTGCTTCACTAATTTCATTATGTGTATAATTAGAATTCAACATCTGTCGTACTGAAACTCCAAGTTGTTTTAATTCTTTAGTGGTTTTGCCCTTTGATTTTAATTCTAAAATGTTAAGACTTTTCTTTTCTGACATAACATCAAAAATTTGAGAAATTCTATAGATTATTCAAGTCGTGTGTACCAAGAATATATGAAGAAGAAAAAATGAAAAAAATCAATACCTAGCGATCAATCTAAATACTATAGGATATCTGAAAATTCAAATATCAAAGAAGTATTATATATATATATATATGTGTCAATTCTAATCCAAATAATTATTATTTGGATATTTAAACACCTATAATTAACCAATTAACCCCACCTGGCTGGCCGTGGCACCGCTCACCAGGATTCCACAGGGTTTCCGGGCCTGCCCCAGTGGTGGGGGCGGGATATCGGTCCCTATCCCAGTTTCTTGCAATGATTAAAAATTATAAATTATAAAGTTCTTTAACTATCTGTCATTGCATTTAATTGCATAGTTTGTGGCTTAAAAAATACTATCTGTACATTACTAATTTATTTTCTTCATGTTAATGGGAGGCATGTCTTCCTCAAAACAGAAGAGTTATGATAGTAGACTCTCATCTAGTAAAAGTGTATCGAGTAGAAATGGTGAAATTGTTGATGCAATTAATAATGCAGGTGGAACTTCATTGGATGATACTTTGGATAATATTCCAGTAGGTAAGTTTCATTGGCAATTGTTAATAATGTGTGGTGCTGTATTTATGGCTGATGCAATGGAGGTAAATTTATTAGCATTTATATCCATGTGTGCAGGTGCAGAATGGGATTTAACAATAACGCAAGTGGCCGCTATAACAAGTGCTGTATTTGCTGGAGAGTTCTTTGGTGGTTTATTTTGGGGTCCAATTTCCGATAGATATGGTAGAAGAGTTGGTTTTATTTTAGCTGTAACAGTAATATGTATTGCTGGTATATTTAGTGGCTTATCACCCAATTATCCTACATTATTAGTATTAAGAATGATATGCGGTTTTGGTGTTGGTGGTTTAACAATACCATTTGATTTATTAGCAGAATTTTTGCCAAAAGATTGTCGTGGTGAATTTTTAATGATGATGGAATACTTCTGGACACTAGGTTCAGTTTTTGTTGCAGGTGCTGCATGGCTATTTTTAGACAGTGTAGGATGGAGAGGTCTAACATTCATAACTGCCATACCTGTTATAATTGCGTCTATTGTCAGTATACTAGTATTACCTGAAAGTCCACGATGGTTAATGGAACAAGGTCAAACTGCGGAGGCAGAGAGAGTGTTAATTAAAGCTGCTGAAAGAAATGAAACACCGTTACCAGCAAACTTTACACTAAAAGCTGATATATCATCACACCACACTCCTAATGGATCTGCAAATAGTTTAGAAGGAATATTTTCCAATATGTTTAATAGCTATAAAGATCTAGTGAAATCTGAAAATATTGGCTATAGTTATGAATTATGGACATTGTGGTTTTGTTTTGGTCTTACTTATTATGGCGTTATTCTATTTGTATCTAGGATATATGCTGAAGATGGTGATGATGATGGAGATGATCTGAAATGTGAGTTTGACTATCAATCTATATTTATTAATGCATGTGCTGAATTTGTGGGTATCTTTTTAACATTATTTGTAGTTGATCGATGGGGTAGACCTAAAACCATGTTTGTAACCTTTGGTATAGCTGCAGTAGGTAGTCTGTTAATGGGAATTCCTGCCAGTTATGCTTTTGTATTCACTGTTGGTCTCTTTGCTCGAGCTGCCATCGTTAGTGCCAATAGCACCACTTGGGTGGCCACACCTGAATTATATAAGACAGAATTACGTGGTACTGGTCATGCTTCTTGTAATGCTGCTACTCGCGTTGGAGGTTTCCTTGCTCCATTTATAGTTGATAGCAATCTCAATTTTACTGAAGTTGGTGTAGCATTATTTGCATTTAACATGCTTGCCACAGCTGTAGCACCACTTTTACCAAATATGGTTGGACTTGATTTGGATAATGAAGTTAGTTCTGAAGAGATGGAGAGTCGTTTCATGTTTGGTGGAGCTGTGAGACGTACCGGGGTATACTGGTGGAGCGTCTTGTTCGGTGGGTGTAATAATTCAAGAGATTCGAATGATTCGACCATGTTATTGGCTCGTTCTAATAGTAACGATAGAAAAGATTCTAGTTCTTCCGGTTAATCATCTATTTCTTTTGTTATATATTCAGTGATTATGATGATTGTAAATTTGTATAGTTTGTATAATAACAGCAGTAGTAATAATATTGATAACGATGATAATATAATGATGAATAGTTGATAATACTACTTTGATAAGTAGTAGTAGCTTGATAGTAATAGTATTTGTAATAGTAGTATAGCGAATATGAACATTTTTGAATTTTAAAGTACATGTAGTATCGTTGGAGGGCTTAAACTGTTTGACCTTGAATAGTGGAAAGGATGGAAGATGAAGATCATAACATGCAAAGAATGATAACGCAGCGAAAGGAATCAGTTTTAATAGCTAATTTGGTAATTCTCTTAAAGTAATCATAATGTTCGGTGCTTCGGTGATTCATTATTTTTTCGATTTATGTTTATGTTGACCTTTATGTTGGCATTAGTCTTAGATTGAGATGAGATGACCAGTATCATCTTCCCAATTGTTGGACAAAATCATTTCGAGTATTCTCTTCTTGGGTTTTGACATAAGACGTGAATTACTTTTATCATCACTAGCACAATTAGCAGCTGTACTAGTTGTGCTGGTGGCACTAGAGATAGTAGAAGTGGTGTTGCTTAGATAGTATGAATTGTTACTAGAGCTGCTGGTCCTTTCCAATAATGTCTTCTCAACGTGTGACACAATTTCTTCTCGTGTCATAGTAGGTTGTACAAAATTCTGCATAGCTATAGTAGTAGCATTACTATTAGGACAAATAAGTTGCGTGTTAATATTCATATCTATAGTGTTCTTCTCACTTGATGACGTATTGGTATTATTATTGTTCATACTACTACTACTACTACTACTACTACTACCAATACTACTAGAGGTAGCTACGCCATAACCATCATTACTTTCAATAGTAGAAGAAGTAGAAGTTGATATTCCTTCAATATGACCAAGCCGTTTAATGAAAGGATCAACATCTAATGCAACTGGACTTTCCAAGAATCTCTTGATTAATTCAGGATGAGCTTTTTCTTCACGATAAAATTTTAATTTTAGTTGTCTTCGTGATCGATTGGGAAAAAATGCTTGCATCATAGTAAAATCTGTACCACATTGTTGCAATGCCAAAAAAAATTGTCTTGTTTCTTCAATACCCCATGAACCACTAAATTGCTTGGGTAAAAATGATTTATATGTGGTTGGAGCTCGTGTTTCACCTACAACTTCAGTATATTGATGAACATCTTCTACTTCTCCATACTGTAATGAGCTTTCTTTTACACGCATTGTACCATTGACCATTTCAATTTGTAGTCTATCTGATGCATTACTATCTGTAGTATCAATAGCATCATTAGATGATGTTGTTAAAGGATCATTATTATTATTTCTATGAGCATTCGAATTTTCATGATCTTGACGAGCTGCTTTTGCTGCTGCTTCTTCATCTTTTTTCAATTCTCTTCGACGTTTTCTTTCAGCTGCACTTAATTTAAAATGTTTCGAATTGCATAATTCAAACAATGGTCTATGACTTTGTAATGTTGGCATTGATGGAATTGATTCAGGTTCATGTTCATACAACAACCTTTGTGATTCATCATCACGGGTTGGTGCCCCAATTACTGCACCACGAGATGACATTCCGGTACGATAAAAATAACGTAAATAAAATAGAATATATGGCGATTATTTTTGTAACAACATTGCCAGGTACCAGGTACCAGGATTTATTAGTTCGGGATAGCGTAAACATAAAATCTTGTTCTTAAAAGTATGTATGTTTTTTACACTTACACACAACATACACACAACACACATGATCACTTGATTAATTATTATTGCAATAACTTGCAGAATAAATGGTTTTAAGGTCGCTTGTACATCAAAGAAACATTATTAGAAATGCAAATCATCAATTTTATAAATTTAGCAATAAAATTGCCGTATTTGATAGTATAATTGATCAAAGAAGGTCTGTACGTAAATTCTTAAAAGATGATGTGATAGATGATAATATAATGAAAAAAATGTTACAACATGCACAAAAATCACCTTCATCATTTAATTTACAACCGTATAAGGGTATTGTAGTTAGAGATATTGAACAAAAAATGGCATTAAGTGAAACAATGTTAGGTATAGGAAATATTGATAGAGTAAAAGATGCTGCTATGACTATTGTATTTTTAGCTGATAAAAAACCAACACGTAACACCAAGAAGTTAATGAAGCTAGAGATGGATGCTGGTAAAAACCCTGAATACGTCCATTCATTGCCAGCTAAAATGTCATTTCTTGCTGGTAATGGCGTCGTTGCTATGAAAATTAAACAAGCTGCGACTCATTTGTTGTCACCACTTAAAGGTATGCCAATTGTCGAACCTGTAGATAATTGGAGTACTAAAAACACTGTAATAGCCGCACAAACACTCATGTTAAGTGCAGCTGCACATGGCTATGCATCGTGTCCGATGGAAGGTTTTGACGCGAGAAGGTTAGCGTATTTATTGAATATTCCGTTAGAAGATTATAGTATTCCATTAGTAGTTAGTGTAGGTTTAGAAGATGTAGAAGCAGAAGCAGCATTGAACAAGCAAGATAATGCTAATATAAGAACCAGATACCCCCTAGAAGACGTGTTTTTTTCAAATGAATATGGTGAGAAGTTATAAATTATTATCAACAAGTAGTTATGATACATTTACTTTCCGGCATCCTTATAATCAGAAAATAGTAATTATATTAATTCTTTAATAAACATCCAATATAGTTTAAATCATATACACACATCTGTATAGTTATCTAATCATCACTACCAATACTACTACCACTATCTATCTCTTCTTTCTGGACTCAATTCTTTTGAGACGACTCTTAAATAAACGAATGACACTCCGCAAGGTAGGCACTGGATGCGACATGGAATGGCACTAATGATTCAGCCATTTCCACGACAAGGGCTTGAGCTTCCTTGTCTTGAAAGAGTTCATCATGAGAAAAGCTACCAACAAGTGGCTCTGCTGATACTTGGTTCAGTCTACTGCTTACTTTGAGGTATAGACCTAGAGCTTCTGATAAAGCAGAGCGACATTGTAAACGTACTATTTGATTTTCTTTAGCTTCAAGTATGCGCTGCTGCCTACCATACTCTCCATTTTCATCTTCATCTTCATCATCTTCTACTGCTAATCCTTCTTCTTCCCTTTCATCTCGTTCTTCACCTTCCTTTTGTTTTTCATCGCTGTTATCTATACCACTTTTCGTCAAATCAACATCCATAGCTCCATCTTTTTCATCAACATTGATATTAGAATTGTTGATACTCTTATTAATAATAGTATTACTTGCTTTAGCATCAGTTCCTTCAAGTAAACGCACTGCCAAAAGTGGAAGAGAAGGGAGCAATACACTGCGAATAACATGTTGTCCAATACATAATAAGCCTATGATACCACCATAAACACTAACCAAAGCTTTATCTGGAGCAAATGCATCTCTATATGTCTTACATACCCTAGCACTAAGATCAGGTGCAGTGTTTTGAAATTTTTTAACAATAGTTGCTACTACTTCGGCTGATGCACGACGTAATATCCAATGATTTTCATCATTGATTTCAGACAAACGTACTCCAACTACACATGTAAAAATTGCAGGCATGAGTTGATGTAAATGACCGCCTAATTTTAAATTTGGATTGCGTAACATGGAGTGTAATGCTCTAACTAGATTCCTTAACAAAGGTACCGAACGATTAGGATTACGTACTTCTGTATACATGAATCTAGAATAATATGGAACTAGTTCTTGCAAACCATTGTCATTGGCTAAAGAATAATAAATAGAGCGTAAATTTGATCTTGCACCATCACCACCTTTCATTGCATTAGTAGTCCTTTCATAGAAAGTTTGTAATTCATTTGATAATCCTATTGGAAAATCTTGTACTGATGTTGGTAAGCGTGTGGGGTTTTCTATAACATTAGGCTGCACATCATCAATAGCTAACCAATGCAATGCAACTTCTGGTCCTAATGGACATGGTGGTAATGTAGCACGAGAATAATCTAATAAATTTACTTTAGGAGCTTGAATTATCATATTACCATTTTCAGCTTTAATGACTTTGGCATCGTCTAAACCATAAATCTCTTCTTGTTTACATAATTTTAAAGCTAAATTAATATCACTAACACTTAATTTATTACCTTTACTACGTTTTTGTAATTTTCGAGCCAGTATGGCAATCCTTTTTACTTGCATTTCCACAATAGGAAGAACCAGTTTCGAGACTTCAGGGGATTGTGCAGGTAAATGACATTCTTCAGCTACAGATTGTAACCACCCTTCTTGCAATGTTGTCATAGTACAACCTTGAACACTCAATAACTCATTTAATATATATGATGGAGCCAACCTTGGGGAAAAAGACTACATGTGCCGTTAGCGTATTAAGATCAGATATGAATGAATGATGAATGATTCAAAATTGCCAATAAATGTTTTAATACAATGATTTTAATATTATTTTTGCTATTTATTCATCAAATATTATGTCTTCATAATGGTGATAGAATTTTAACATCTATTCAAACCTTGCATAGTTCATGGAAAACACCTTATCTAGATTTAGCATTAAATCAATTACCATCATTTCGTAAAGCTTCATCGGCATTGATTGATATTCCAATGCCACGACCAGATGAGAATGGTGATGAATTAGTATTGAATGAAACAGAAGATTTGAAAGTATCATTTACATTTGCACATGGTAAATTAATGATTCCCTGGATAACATTATATGATAGTAAAAGTAAATCATATGTGACTTCTATAAAATTTATGATTATTCATGATGAGTTTGATATTTTACGCGTAACATATCAACTCGAATTTGCCGAGACAAAATTAGATGAAAATGAATTGAAAATTCCAGAAATAGAATTATATTATGAATATGATAATGTACAAGAAGAAGATCTGGCTTTAGGTATATTTACAATGTTTGTTTTAGTGTTAATGACCTCAGCTTTATTGCTAGGGACAGTATTACAAACATATGATAAGAGATTCTTAGCAACAGAAGGTAGTAGTCGTACTTCTACCGCCAAATCATCTGCCTCCTATTCCAACAATTATCATAATAACACTAGTAAATCGAAGAAAGGATTTTAATAAGTAATCCAGTAGATATTTCATATTTTACATATTATTTAAATATTGGTAAATGATAATGTAAACTAAATAAAGGTTGTTATTATTGCTTCTATCTCAACTATCACTATCACTACTATTATTCTTTAATCTCCTCTCAACGCTTGTAAAAAATTTGATTTTTGTTCAACATCTTGAAGAATTTGTAAATTTTCCTTTTTCTCTTTACTTGCTACTAAAGTTTCTATACTAAATGCTTTGAGAGTTTCAGTGACGCTCATTGTTCCTACTGCTGAACTCCTTCGACCACTAAATGGAAGAGAATCTGGTGATCTACCACATTGTGTATTTAGATTAATACGTCCTACTACAGTACCTAACATGTCTACAAATGGTGATACATCTGATGCATCATTAGCAAAGATTGCAGCTTGTTGTCCATAAGGCATTATACGAATATATTGTTGAATGTCTTCTTCAGTATCATAGATCGCAATAGGTATTACTGGTCCAAATTGTTCTTCATGCCATAATCTCATTGATTTTGTAACAGGATAGACTACAGCTGGTTTCATTAATGCACCTTGAATTTCACCACCACCCAAATGGGCATTGATTACTTCTGCACCTTGTGTAACTGCATCTTGTATTAGAGATTCTAAATAAGCAGGTTTGCGTGGTTCCGGTAAAGGTGTTATCTTCACCCCGGATTCCCAGGGTAAACCAGTAGGTAATGCACTTATACTGTCTGCTAGTTTAGTAGCAAAATCTTTAGCAATTGACCGATGAACCATGATTAATTTGATTGCTGTACATCTTTGACCATTGTAACTAGTACTTCCAACTACAATTTGCTCACTAGCAATATTAAGATCAGCGCTAGGAGTAACTATACCTAGATTCTTTCCTTCCAATTGTAAAAATAACCTCAGACGATGAGGATGAGGATGTTCTTTAATAATATTATCAGCAGTTGTACTACCTCCAATAAATGCTAATACGTCAATTTTACCAGTACGCATTACAGGTGGAATAGTTTCTCTTCCACTACCTGAAATAAATTGTAAAACACCTTTAGGTAATTCTTTTGCATAAGTTTCAATTGTTAGCATATGAGCAAGACCTCCGACTGCAGGTAACTTCATTATAGCTACATTACCCATCAACAAAGCAGGTATTAGAGTAGCATAAGTTTCATTAAAAGGATAATTATAAGGTCCAATACATAACATTATTCCAATAGCAGCTCTCCGAATTTTTGCAAATACACCGCCTACTACAGACCATTTACTCATACTGTCTAAATCCATTTTTTTGAATGCAGCTATTGTTGATTCTACAAATTTCATAGTTCTGTCAAATTCACTTGTAGCATCAGATGCAGTTTTACATATTTCCCACATTAATGTTTTGACAATTTCATCTCTTTTTTCTTTTAAACCTTTTACAACGCGCTCTAATACATCAATTCTTTGTTGTGGTGTCATTTGGGGCCATTCTCCTTGACCACCATTCCATGCTTCTTCAGCATATTTAACAGCTTCTTCAGCTTCTTTCGATGTCATTCTTGGTATTGAACCAATTATAGTACGTTTACCAGTAGCTTCATCAAATATAGGACTTGTTACTTCATCAGCGTTGTTCCATGGTTTTATTTCACCACCTAAAAATATGTTTATACCAGCATCAACAAATGGTTTATTATTATATTCTTTATCATTTTTCTTGACCGTAATAGGTTCTTTAATAGGACATGTATATGCATTTGCATTAATATCAGCAGCACTTATCCGTAAAAATGGTATAAATGCACTGAATATTGAAATAATTATTAGTATGTAATGTTTAGGTATCATTTTTACAATTTTATGAAGTAAGTATAAAGTTAGGCTAAAAAGTGTAAGGAAAGTGGAAAATTGAAAATTGAAAATATAGATAGAGTTAGCGTTATAATCGATTTTTACAAATTATAAAATAATGCGATTGTACGATTGTACTCTATGAATAACACATATGCAACATTTTTTTGCTTTGTTTAATATAATCATCATGTTTATTTCATCTCATAGAATATTAGGTCTTAGAAGAGTTTTAAAATTACGTGGTGGTGGTTATTCGAACGAGGTTGCCTCAACTCATGATAAAAATACATTCCATAAAAGACTATTATGGAAACCACCAGGTACGGGCCATGCTCCATTTAGTACATCATCCAAATTATATCCTATTGATAGATTAAAGGAACAATACAAATCCCGTTTTGTACATTGTAAAGATGTTGGTGTACACAATGATGTTGATGTATATTTATGTGGTACATTACATGTTGCTAAAACTAGTGTAGATTTTGTAAAAGATGCTGTACGTACTATAAAACCTGATTTTGTAATATTAGAAATATGTAATGCAAGAGTGGAATCTTTATGTGACCCACTTCCTGGAGAGGAAGATTTTCAAGTAACTCTTAAAGATGTATTTCGTGTATCATTTGAAGATAGATCTTTGAAATCTTTTGGTATGGGTGTTCTTACGTGGATACAATCAAAAGCAGCTAAATCTATTGGTAGTAAATTGGGTGGAGAACTAGCTATGGCGGCTCGTGAAGCACATAAATTAGGTCTGGGGACAAATGTAGTACTTGGTGATAGACTATTTGCAGTAACTGTACAAAGAGCATTTGATAATCTATCTTTATTTGAACGATTCAAAATGGTAATAATATTATTTTGGGAGATAATTTCTATGAGTGTCTTCAAATTGAAGGATTATTTAAAGAAAAGTGAGAATGATGAAGATTTTATAAAACGAGAAATAGCCAAGTTTGGACGATATTTACCCGGATTTGCACAAGTTATTATTAATGAGAGAGATGAATACTTATCTCAGTCAGTAATCGAAGTAGTAAAAGGAGGGTTTTCTCGTGAAAGAACAGATAATGGTAAAGGACCGTTGCCTACAGGACGACGAGGGAAAGTATTAGCTGTTGTAGGTGCAGGTCATCTACCCGGTATGACTCAACACATTCATAATGGTGGTGTAGGTGAAAAGAGGATGCTGGATATTAGTTGCTCTTCGAAACACCGCCAATCATGCTGGCCAGGTAGCAGTCGATTTCAAGTAGTAAATACTAAAGTTCTGTTTGATTTACCTCCTTCTATCTCTGAGACTGACACTAGGGCTGAGACAAAGATTGAGGCTGTCAATGCCAGTGATAATTCTAATAACGATATTAGTAATGGTGCGAATATTGGGACAACCAAATGAAAGTTGTAGATAAAATTCAAGATAAGGTTATAGTGTAGGTATAGAGAGGAAGATAAATGACGGATAGAGAGAGATTATTATGAATGATCAAGACCTACATAGTAATTACATCCATGAAATTTTTATTTAATGAGAAGGTTTTGACACCTCGACATACGTGATTAATTTAAAATGTGTAATGTGTATTAATACCCACGATACAACAGCAAATCAATGATAAAATACATTTCGAATAAGAATTAAATTTTATTGTGAGAAGTTGTTGTTTAACATGTTAGTGTAAGACTTATAATCAGTAGAGAATTTCTTTCACATGTTAGGAAGAGTAAATTTTCAATCTTTTAATCTAGAAGAAAAATGTATAGTTACATCATGTACAAAATTCAATAATCATATCATAGATCCATCTCCAGACACCAATGCTTTTCGGTTAATTGGCGATCAAACTTCAGAATCAGTGGTAGTTTTAACACTAGTATTATGAGTAGTGTCACTACTACCACTAGTATTACCAGACTGCTTTACAGAATCATTCTTTCTTTGATTGGCTTTCTTCTTGTTGTTAGCTTGTCTCTGAGATTCTTTTTGTTTCGATTCCTTCTGTTTTTTGTCTGGAGATTGTACACTAGTATTATGAGTAGTGTCACTACTACCACTAGTATTACCAGACTGCTTTACAGAATCATTCTTTCTTTGATTGGCTTTCTTCTTGTTGTTAGCTTGTCTCTGAGATTCTTTTTGTTTCGATTCCTTCTCTTTTTTGTCTTGAGAGATAGATGTAGATGATGATACTGCTCCTGTTGATGATGATGAAGCATCTGAATCAGACGCTGCAATCAATTGATTACCATTAATATCTTCATTGAACATCGTTTTAAGTATGTGTTTGGCAGTAGCTTTGTTCTGAGGTACCCCATCTCCCCTTACATACATCTGCGCTAGATTTCGCCATGCAGCTAATGAACCATTAACAGCTGCTTTATTGTACAAATCAAATGCTTTCCTTTTGTCTTCTTTTGCGATAGATGAGCCATTGTAGTAGATAGCACCAAGACACAAAGTAGCTTCTGCATGACCAAGATTTTCAGCTTTACGATAAAAATACATAGCTTCAGCAGGATTTTTTGTTATACCAAGTGTGTCATTACCAGTCCAATATAAATCAGCTAAGCAATACATAGCATCTCCACAATCTAAATCTACAGCCATTCGAAGATACTTCATAAAAGTAGTAGCATCGGCTTTTAAAACACTTTTTCCGTTGGGAGACGCAGCACCAGATCGATATAAAGTAGCAATATAATAATAAGCATCTGGATGACCCTTATCTGCAGCTAAATTCAGAAATTGTAATGATTTTTGAGGATGTATAGTGGTACCTATACCAACAGCGTAGCAATAACCGACCCACAAAGATGATGCTACATCACCTAAACTGGAGGCGTTTTTAAAGAAATTTAATGACTTCTCAAGATCTTGTTCTATTATATCATCTCTACCTTCATAATATAGTAATCCTAGATTGTAAGCAGCATCGGGTTCGTTTTGATCTTTCATTGCACGACGAAACATTTTTAGTGCACCTCTTATACCAAGACACTTTTCGTGGTTTGTAGTATAAGATTTAGAAATTAAATAATTACCCAAACTAATCATTGCTTTACCATGTCCATTTTTAATAGCTCTACGTAACCAGTACTCTACAAGCATTTCTTCGGGCATATTTTTCCATTGGTTTTTATAAACTCCTCCTTCTCCTTCTGTTTCTCCTTCTGGCCCTTGTTCATTGATTTTATCTTTCTTTTTCTTATCATTATTTTTTTTCTTTTTCTTCACACGTGCATCAGCTTGTTCTTTACGAATTTCATTTAATACTTGCTGTGCAGTTTGGGCTTTACCAGGTTTATTATTATTATTATTATTATTACCTTTTTGTCGTTCAGTAAACATTTTTTGTAAGGTTGTTGCTAAATGAAATTGTGCTTCACCGTGATCAGATTCAGCAGCTTTTTCCAACCATGATAAACCTTTATCATGCTGTTCAGTTTCTACTAATTTAATACCTAATTTTGCCATACTATCTATATTTCCAGCAAATGCTTCCAATTCAAGATTCGATACACCACTGTTACTTAAAAATCGATTGATAAAAGATTTTCTAAGATATATAGCATTTGCTACTTTGCTTAAACGACGTAACAACATGTTTAAGTTCGTCCTAGTTCTTTTTTCCAAGGAATTTGCATGAAAGATGTTAAAATGTTAATAATGGTGGCTTTGTTGGCATTTGACTACAACCCTCCTAGCCTGGTACATTGCGGAGGGTAAATTATACCTTATACTATTAAAATGTTATAAATTGAGATGATTATTTTTTACTGTTGCTTGACCCAGGACTGGAGCTAGAGCTAGAACTAGAGCTAGCAGCAAGTGGCATACCAAATCCGAATACATTTGTAGCTGGAGCCTCTCCTTCTTCTTGCTCATCTTTTTCATCCTCCCCATCTACACCATCTACACCATTTTCACCTTCACCAGGAACGCTTTCAGCTACAAAATTTAACAGTTTCTTAGACACTCTTACTACATATTCTTCATCTGGTTCTTCGTTATGCAAAGCCTTATATTGTTCAATAACTTTCTTTCTCATAACACCTAGATATAATTCTTGTAATGCATCATCTTCATCGCCTTCATCTTCTTCATCACTATCACCTTCTTCTTCTTCATCCTCCTCCTCCTCCTCCTCTTCCTCATCGTCATCATCATCTTCTTCATTTTCGATTTCTTCTTCGAGATCAACTGTAAACTCTTTAATATCTTTCTTTTGATACTCTTGATATTCTTCCAATGTAAATGGTTTTGGATTACCATTATCGTCAGATCGTGTGATCAGAATATCACCAAATACTTCGGTTTCATGAAATGGTGGCTGTAATTTTGCAAGATTTTTTTCATCCATTTTTCTTAACTCTTGCTTTTCACGATTTATTATTAATATACATTGAATATCGTCGTAGGCTCCTAAAAATGTAATTTCACCATTTAATGTATTTTGCGTCATTTTTAAACGAGGTGTCATATCTAATTCCAAACTTTCACATGTACCATCAACTTTAATTAAAACACATGATACTGTAGACATATCAGAACTCATTAAAGCTTTAATATCAGTACTACCTAACTTTGATAATGCTTCTCTTTCCTCTTCATCTCCTAATGCATCATCATCATCTTTAGTCCTTTTAGTTTTTCCAGCATTATCGAGCGTATTGGGTGAAAAGCTTATACCTTTCTTACGTTTGGTAGATACTACCATTTTTGTGATTTTTCTTGTAATTTTTGTAACTTTTTTGAATTTGTGAATTTGTTGTCACTTCCTGTGACAGACTTCCAATTTTAACATTGGAACACAAGTTGACGTGCTGCTGATATGTTTAAACTGTACACAAGCATTTCAATGGTCATGGAAACGCCTGATCCTGATAAGTTTGATTTATTTCAAAAGTGGTTAATCGACAATGGTAGTAAATTTCCAAAATTAGAATTACAAGATTATGGGAATGAAGTAAGAGGTTGTCATGCCAAAGAGGAAATTCATAATGGTGATACTATAGTTGATATACCCTTAAAATGTTTGATAACAGTTGAAATGGGTAAAAAAACTGAAATTGGTAGATCTATTTTAGCATCAAATATAGAATTAGATGCACCCAAACACATATTTTTAATGTTATTTATATTAGTCGATAGACAGAAACCAGATAGTTTTTTTAAACCTTATTACGATATATTACCACCATCATTAAGAAATATGCCAATATTTTGGAATGAAGAAGAAATGAATTTATTAAAAGGTTCTTTCTTGGTACAACAAATAAAAGAACGTTCGGAAGCTATTGATAATGACTATTACTCAATAGGTGCAATTATACCTACTTTTCAAGATTTATGCTCGTTAGAAGAATTTAGATGGGCCAGAATGGCGGTATGTAGTCGTAATTTTGGTATTACTGTCAATGGTTTACGTACAGCAGCAATGGTACCTTATGCCGATATGTTGAATCATCTACGACCTAGACAAAGTAAATGGCAATTTGATGAACAAACACAATCATTTACTATTATTGCAGTTGATTCATTAGCTATAGGTGCTCAAGTTTATGATAGTTATGGACAAAAATGTAACCATCGTTTCTTATTAAATTATGGATTTAGTGTTGAATCTAATGTGGAAGCTGACGGATTTTGTCCAAATGAAGTTCCATTTCTTGTAGGTTTAAGACAAGATGATCTATTATTTGAAGAGAAAATGTTACTTCTTAGACGTGATGGTGGTACAGGTACATCTAGAAGAGTAAGAGTTGCAGTAGGTGAACCTGAATCAACCAAAGTCTTATTAGCTTTACTTAGATTAAGTGAGATGGCGCCTGAAGATTATTCAAAAGCTTACGCTAAAGCAAATGGAATGTCTGGTAGTTTTGGTTCTATTAGAGAGGCTATGGTACCATTAAGTATCGAAAATGAAACAAGAGCTATGCGTTCGTTGATGGCAAAATGTATGTCAGCTCTTGATCATTATCCTACAAGTTATGATGAAGATGTGTTAAGATTATCCGGGGAGAAACCTTATGCTGGATCCACACCTCCACCTGATGCTCCACCTGATCATAAAGATCCTGTTAGTATTATGTATACTAATGAAAGGCATGCAGTCATCCAAACTCGATCTGAAAAGGAAGTATTGGGTCACTTTCTGGTTATGGCTGAAATAGCTGCAGATCTTTTGGCATCCGGTTGCTCAGCACAAGACCTTGAGACCATCATCAAGACCAAGATTAAAGGAAAAGTACACGACTCTATCTACCAATATTGTCGTGGTCCATTATTAAAATTAGTCAGAGATACTGGAAATGAGAATAATTCGACTAACATTACCATTGAAAACGCTAATGATAAGGGCACATCGGCTCATAGTGTTGCTAATGGCAACGGGAACACAGCTACTGTAACTCCACCTGCATAAACTCAAAAGAATGTAAAGAAATAGCAATAAAATAGTAGTTAGAAAGCAGAGAAGTAGTGGTGATAATCCTATATAGCGATATCACTCCCAAGAGCTCCATGTATAGTTTATAATTTTGTTTTATCGAATCTATTGTTGAAGGGTTAAAAACAACAATAAAAAGAAGAGGATAAAGAAAAAGAAGTCATATATATAATATATATATATATATATATATATATACGCAATTTTTGGTTGGTATGGCATTGTTTATTTACTGATATCATCATTTATATTATATTTTTACATGTATAATCATTTAAAAAATAATGAAAAATTTAATCGAGAAATGAAAATAATATTTCAAATATGACCGTCACTTCTGTATTCTTTATACTATTCTATTGACATATTGGAAACACTTGATTACCACTACATCTACTAATTTATACTTTAATCCTTTTCGCTTTCCTTCCTTCTTTATGACCGTATCGAATGAAATGCAGCCAAGCGAGATAAGGATCGTTGTGTTTCTTCGCTATATCAGGATAACGTTTGAGATAATCTTCAGCATCAAATGTAAAGGCTGATAATCCAGAAGCTATAGGAGCCCATGCTTCAACGCGTTCACACACACAACCATCATGTGCTACAAATTTACCCCAATCAATACGTAAAGGATCTACATTTATTTCATCTATGTTAGCATAGCAACCAGCTTGTTTGTAGGTTAATGCATCCCAATAGTAACCACCAACTATGTTACAACTGGTGGGATTGGGATTATGCAAGAAAGCACAAACTCCTGAAGGATGTTGACTATAGTTATATTTCAATGTCTCCATAAGATGGGTCACTACTTGACCATCATGACAACCGATCTTACAAATACCATTAAAATCCATAAACTTTACATTTGATTCCATCCACAACCGGGAATTGAATATGATTGCCCCAAGATCTACATAACCTTGTGCTGGACTGGAATCCATACATTCATAATTATCTAATCGCTCACAACACGTAGGGTCAATTTTGGGGTTAATATTACGAGGAGGAATAGGGTGAGAAAAACCATTGTCATCTGTTATATTCACGCCATTGGAATAAATATACATTTCTCTTTTAAACGCATCAGGAGCGCTATTGACAAGTTTATACCTTCCGTAGAAATTCATTAGAGTCATAACTTCATCGTTATTAGGAAGTTGGTTGAATGCATCTGGACTGTAAAAATTGTCACCATTAGTAGCTACGAAATGACTACATACAGAGTCAGATGATGTGATGTGATTAGCAATAATAGCATCTGTCGTATTGTATCCAGCTACTCTTGATGTATAAGGTTCCAGTGTATAGCCATTATCCACAATCACTTCAATTTCTATATCAGTCACACTTGATAATTGCTGTTCCTTAACAATTTGTTCTCTACACTCCTCGATTATTTTTTCCATTCTTCCAAACGGACGTTGATCAGTATTAGCTACAATAACTTTAATATTTTTCCGTTCTTGTCTTAATATAGTCAAAAGAAAATCTCTGAAAGAATAAATGTTACCGTCATCATGTTTCAAAAAAGTGCGAACTATAATACATAATTTACTTCTCATGTCATTTTTATCATGATCATGGTCATGATTGTTATTGTTCTTAGTATTACTATTAGTATTAGTGAACTTGATCAAATTCCCAACACCAGCTATCGGTACATTAGGAAAGTGTAAAGAATAAGCATCCATCTTTCGAGCGGTTTGAATAGCTCTTAACCACTTCATTCCAAACTCATGAGAAGGCTCAATAGCTTGTCCGGTTCCCCATTGATTCCAGGCATTCACGAACACAAGACCATTAGTAGATGAGGACAGTCGCAATTTAGAAAATAACTCCATTTGTAACATACTCGGGTGGGAAGGATAGAAGTCAAAGTAACCATTCATCATACCAGTACCTCCAAACCCTCTATAAGTTAGTGGACCATCATTATAACTAGTACTAACACCATAATGATACGAAGTTGGTGTTGATCCAAGGTAATGAGGATCACCAAAATAGTGATGTCTGCCCTTATAATCTTCAATTTTCTGTCTATATACGCTACTATTTATACTCTGATATGATACAATTTTATTTTTTTTCAATTTGTATTTATATTTAAGACCATTGTTAGCATTATTAGCAGGAATATATGGATATTTAGGTATCTCTGCTAAAGCTTGGACTTGAGCATGTTGTTGATAGATTTCACGTTCTTTTGTAGACATTACCTGAGTCTCAAGTAATGATACATCATTACATTGAATGAAGTGTATACCTTTTAAACCAGCTTCTACAGCCCAACTTTGCCATTGAATCAACATGGCAGATGTAGAGGGATAGGTCAGGAGACGATAATCAAGGCCCAGTATAGGCATCTTATTTTCAATATTTAAATAACGTGTGTGCAAAAAATGAGGTAACAACCAATCAAAATGTAATTTCCATGAAGACTTTCTTATCCATCTAGGCTCTAAGCCACCTTTTTGCCTTGATTTATGTCTAAAATATCCAGCAATCTCTGGTGTCCAAATCAACATAAAATCTAAATTTGGTTCATTATCTTTCATCATTAAATCAAGGACATCTTCTTGTTTACGTAAAATCATCCGAAAGTGATAAGTATATGCAAATGCTGATATACCATAATGTTTTGCAATACGTCCTTGTCTTTTACGAATATGTAATGCTCTTGGATCATAACGATACATATCAAATGGTCTTTGAACAGGAAATCCAGTATATATTGTACCTAATTCTTTAATTCTATTTAAATGTGCATTCATTGTTGAAAGCTTTTTATCTTTTAACAACAGTGGATCTGTAGTTGTATGTAATAATTGTGGAATATATAATGCAATAATTTTCTTAGAAAATGGCCTATTATCATTCATTTCTACAACAGATTTTGCATTCAAATTAATAAAAAAATGCAATATATATATCAATATAAATATCTGTAACATGTTTCTAACCCTTAATAAATAATTGACAGCATAATTCCATAAAAACAAATATTAGTTTGAACAGTCTTTATGTCTGTCTGTGACATAATGATACAAATTGAAAAAAATTAAAAAAGAATCTGATGACTATGAATATTACATTAAAAGAAACTTAAAATAACGCACAGACTAAGGTGACATTCAAGTTCTATGTTTCTCATGACTATATATGTATTCATTCTCACACTGATTTGATTATAATGGTACTGCTATTATAAATAGTCATATCACAACAGCTTTGAAATATTGATTTAAATGATCTACACCCTCCATGAATCATGTAATCTCTATTCCAACGTTTTGATCAACACCACTATTACTATAACTATAACTGTTAATCAAAATAAATACTAATCACTGTATGTCACTGTCTACTATCCATGCTTGCTAAT
>Ga0099800_1085_pt1 | contig 27227 bp, 21 predicted proteins | sample Uncmet6_SortRC_1_FD_89868 | JGI IMG/M metagenome (GOLD analysis project Ga0099800, IMG submission 89868) | Marine eukaryotic communities from CALCOFI LINE 67, Pacific Ocean - CN11_C50_N6_SortRC_1 | ecosystem: Environmental > Aquatic > Marine > Oceanic | place: Pacific Ocean: Monterey Bay... | reverse complement strand
AGGTAACACAGCTCCGATAAGCACTATTATTAGAGAAACACCCATATCAAGATCTACCATTCTCAACCAAACAGCCACCCAACCGTTGTATATATGACCAAAACTGTTAGAGATAATGACTAAATTAATCTTTTCCATCAACTCTAAAGCATTAATTGGAAAAGAATTTAAACCTATGAAAAATAGAAGAAAAGTCCATAGACCAGCTATAATGCCAAAACCTAGCCACCTTCTCCTTACTCGCAGCCATCTCGTTATTGGAATACCTATTGGTACAAGAACTCGACCAGAAAGATAAGGATCTATATTCCAGTCCGACTTGGTCAGGTTAAAAAAACGATACACACTACCAGATCTCTGGTTCTGTTGCGTATCCTGTTGCGGCGGTGCGACGATTAAATCGTGGATCATCCCCAGAAACAGCAAAAATATAAAAGCAAAACCAACCAAAAAAAACGATGCTTCAAAAAATAAGGCAAAACCCAAAAAAACCCAAAGCAGCATGAAACTAAGCCAATATCCTGTCCGAATAAAGTGGGTACAAAACAGAAAAACACACATCATTAAAGCAGAAATAATACAGGTAGGCGATATATAGCCCACCGTGGATAGATACCGACCACGACTTAAAAGCATTGCGCAAATAATAGCGGAGCTCAACCAGCCACCTGTGAGCACTCTACCCAAAACCCCAGCAAGAAAAACAGCTAAGAGCAAAGTGTTCTTATAGTAAGAAATTAAATGCTGGCTTTGAAACTGTCCTGATATACAGGCTTTTTTCACAATCCAGGTAAAACCTTCAGATAATTCACTCTGTTGCACGCCAAGAGGAGCACCTTCAATTGCAGGCAAAGTATCGATCGTAGAAACCCGCACACCTTTGGGAAGATCACAAATATCGCCAAGCTTCCTATTTAAGGCCTCAATACCAAAAAAGGACTTAATATCTAGAACTGCCTTGTGATCCCTAACCTCCACCCATATTAGGCGCATCAGTATCATCGCTACCAGAATAGCGATAAGCAGGGTTTTTATCCGAAACAGTAGCTTCACGGCTATCTCAAAAAAATGACAACATAGAACAGTGATTACAAAAATCATCCAAACAACACAGATTCTAATAGCATATCATCTGGCTAGCATATAAACTATAAAATCATATGTAGTCACGTCCATATTCGGGAAGACAATGACATTTCCTACAATCATCAGCATAACAATCCTTTGTTTGGCTGGTTTGTACTCAGCTCAAAAACAGGACTTACAAATCAAGGCAGACCTCAATGAAGCTCACCTGCGCTTAGAGGGGGCCATTGATAAAAGTAAGACAAAACTGGCTCGGGTAGCGATTGCACTCTCTGCAGACAAGAGCCTCACCTATTCTCTCAGTAAAAAGAACTGGAAAACTGCCGGAAGAATTATAGGTAGATACCAAAACTCCCAGTCTATTAGTGATATAAAAATTTACGATTCTAACTGTAAAAAACTAACAGGCATTACCTTACGATACAATGAAGTCTCATGCAAAACTCATAGAAACAAGCCTAATAAGTACATTACCACGTGGCCTAAAAAACTTGCTTTTCCAACTCTAAACCATGTATCAAAAATAAGAATTGAAAAAGAATCTTACTACATACAACTAACAGCTGCTCTAAATAAGAACTGGCTAGCACTCTACCCTAATCTTTATACCCTCATGCAAACATCGTCCTTAAAGATCACCCGCAAGGACCAAGACGGCTATTCTGCAATCAGAAGAATTGCTGGGCTAGGTAGCAAAGCGTTCCTATCTCAGCTCGATGACTCCGGTGGTTTGCTTATAACCAAACCAACCACTTATTCTGGTACAATCCATAAGTTAATAAGCCTTTGCCTACTATTTGCTCTAGTCATGTGTTTTTTTACCATCATCAAAATTCGAAAACTAAAACAGACTAGGGCTGATAACCTTGAATACTTATTGCAGTGGGGCCAATCACTGGTTGCCAAGTCCTATGGTGACATAACATTGCCGCATACAATAAAAGGAGACTTTGCGGCATGGCCGGAAATCGAAAACTTTCTTGATGGTCTGACCCAAATACTCAGCGAATATTCAAAAACAATGAAATCCAAAGATGCAAAATACCATAGCAGTATCAAGTCAATTGCCGAACTTAAAGAACAAGTTAGTATGCTAAGCTCCGAAATAGGAGAAATCCCACTTCTCCAAAGTTTAGCTCACCAAATAAATTCTGAGATTGAGCAAATAGAATCTGACACAGTAATTTTAGACCATATAACAACAGAATCGGAATCTATTCTCAAAATCGGCTGCCTCCCACAAATACAAGCACTGCAAAAAAGTATTAGCCGCTGGCAAGAGGGCTGCCGCACCAACACACCAAGAAAGTTCCTTAGATCACTTTCTGAACAACAAAGCCCAGAAGCAAATTACCAAAATCGGCTAGACTTTGAGCTAGCAGTAGTTGTTCAATCATGCAATCAAATCGTATCCTCTGCGCTGCAACTGAACCTTCACCATACAAAATCACGAAAAAAGGTACAAAAGATATCTGATCGTATCCAGCTCTGGAAGCTACTCAGTGATAGAGAGCAAAACATCGGTGGGGCCGAAAAAATTCGACCCGCACTGGCATCGAGCATCAATATTTTGGAAACAGCAGACCGAAACCACTCATACGTTGAAAAAATTATCGAAGATACCGATGCCGATGTAGACCACCTAAACATACCTAGTTTTATTTGGCAGGCGATGTTTTACCACATACTCCGCTGTTTTGAGCTACATTCGCCGATCATGCTCAAACACTTAACACTAAAAATTATCGAAAAAGAAAATCAGCAAAATATGATTTTTTGCCTTCGAGGTGACCTCGAAAAAGGCGCTAACCTCGAACCAGCAAGTAAGAAGCACCTCGAGATATGCTCGATCATATCTCGCTCCCTGCCAGTGGAAGTCAGAAAGCTACCAAACCTCGAAAAAAATCTGCTGATCTGTATCACTTGGGCACTAGATGGTCAAGGTGTCGCTATAGACACCGAGGAGAATGAATCAGCTTCAAAAACTCCTGGCGAGTCTCAGGAACTTGAAAGCTACCCTGCATGGAACTTGTCATAGTATAAGAGCTTTGCTTCTGAACACCCCGCATCATCATACACATATGAAAAGCTTCAATCACAACTCCTACCCCAACGGGTCGAAGTATTTCCTGAATTGCCAAAGCTATCTCATTAGTAAGCCGTTCTTGCACTTGCAACCTGCGAGCAAACACTTCAACAGCACGCGGGATCTTTGAAAGTCCGACAACTTTTGATTCAGGAATATAACCCACGTGCACTTTACCATGAAAGGGCAACAGATGGTGTTCGCAAAGACTATAAAATTCAATATCCCTTATAATCACCATATCCTGATATTCGACTTCAAAAAGAGCCTTCTCCAAAATATCCCGAACGTTAGTTTTATAACCTGATGTCAGAAATTCCAAAGCCTCCAAATGTCTTTTTGGCGTGTTTAATAGGCCATCTCGCTTAGGGTCCTCTCCCAGAGATGCAATTAGCTCACTTATTTCCTCTAAATGTTTTTTACGTAACTCCGTATCCAAGCCTATCCTCCTTGTACAGCTCAAGTCTAGATATAGCTCAACTCGCTACGGAAAAAAAGACTCAAAGTTTAAACATCATCGTCAAACTCTGAATCAAAACCTAAAGCACTGAAATTATCTGAAAAATCAGCCGACAGCAGGCTATGGTCTAGTGTGTCAACATTTCCACCAAGATTGCTATCTCCTATATGCAACTCAGGTATTTCGGGCCTACTCGCTAAATCAACCCGTTCACCCTTCGAAGGCTCGTCATCAAAAACTTGTGCCGAGCCGCTTAAATAATTATCAACAAGTTCAAAGTTATGGCTGGCATATTTAAAGCCTGGGTTAAGTTTTCTTGACTTTGCAAAACATTCACGACTTTTCTCTATCCTCTTCCACTTTATAAAGCCAATACCCATGTTATACCAAATAAGCGACGAAATTTTTTTATTTTTTATGACAAACTTTTTAGCAGTTCGGTATAGCAGCATTGCTTGCTTATAGTTTCGATTTTTGACTTGGATAATAGCCGCATTATTAAAAACCGACGCTTTCTCTCTTGCCGAAGCAACATCACGCAGTAATAGCAGGGCTTCATTCATTTCACCCAGCCGCAGCATACTTTCGCCCTTCTTTAGCTTCGCTTTGCAATTATAGGGGGCAAAATCTAAAATATTTTGAAAAGTCTGCTTAGCATCGTTTAACCTACCCTTCTCTAAAAATATCTGCCCAAGGGTCAAGAGTCTATCAACGTTGTATGGATTTAGTAGACAAGCATTTTCCAAACATTTTATCGCTGACCCATGATCCCCCTTCTTCAAATAATATTTTGCACTAACCTGTAAGGCTCTCGGATGCGCAGGCTCGGAGGAGCAAGCTCTTTTCAAAACTACTCCAATTTCAGCATCGCCATACCCTATATCAATCCAACAATCAGCCAAAGCTGTTGCTATTCTTGTGTTATTTGGATCTTTCTCATGGAGAGATTGTAAAATTTCGGCAGCGAAAGAAAAATCCTCAAAAGCTTTAGCTTTTGCAATCCTAGCAAAATCTGCCTTCAGCGGACCAACTTCACGCAACTCCTTCACCAAATAAGAGATGCACCTGACTAAATCATCTACCGAAATCTCACCTAAGTGTACCTGCGAAACGAAAAATTCTCGAGCAGCTGCCAGAATTTCTGCCTCCTTAACTGAAGACAACAGAAAGATTGGATTCGAATCTAATTTACCATTGGAGAGGTTTGCTTCCAAAATCTCTAGAGCTAGGTCACTACCTATGTCCCAATCCAACACAATAAGGCGATCCTTACTCTCTTCGACCATCTTCAGTGCTTCTTTGTGACTTTGGGCACTATAAATCTGCTCAGACTGAAAACCTAAGCGTTTCAGCTCTTCGCGAACCGCATAGCGGATGTCATTACGCTCAATATAAATGACAGCCTTGATCAACTATATGGCTTCCTGATCGACATCGCTATCATCACCTTCTATATCAGCTATCTCAGAAACCACATTTCCTATATCTAGTATCCCATTTACCTGATCACCTCTTTTGCTAATACCCTTTAGTAACTCCGCTCCCTTACCCTTACCCAAGTTTTGATCCTCCAACTGATCAGGGTGCAAACTGACAACGTAGGTAATACCATCAACCACCAAACCAACGATATCATCAAAATGGCTAGCTATAATAATTCGACTGGAATTAGTAGGAGCAACAATGGGATGACCCATCATCGACCTCAAATTAACGGCAGGCAGAATCCTACCCCTTAAGTTAATAACACCAGCTACATAATCTGGTGATCCGGGCACAAAAGTCATTTGATTAATCATTATTATTTCATTCATGACTTCTATAGGTAAAAGAAATTCCTCACTATCTATTAACAAACCAATGAATTGCTTAAGCTCAGAGTAGTCGGCTGAATCCTTGGTACCATCAAGGTCGCCCCGAATTGCAAATATCCCCTGACCAAAAGACACCCCTGAATTTTCCAAGATAAGACCTCCTAAGCAGCCATCCTCGACTTCGATCTAAACGATTCCTCTAACTCCGGAATATCTAAAACCAGCACAACCTCGCCATTTCCTAAAACAGCACCTCCAGCAACACAGGAGACATCTTTCATGACCCGTCCCATTGATTTGATAACCATCTCCTGCTGGTTTAATAGTTGATCAACTAGTATACCAAATGGCCTATCAGGCTGACCAACAACTACAACAAAGTACTTTTCACCCTTCCTTAACGACCGCCTTTCCTTTTCAGTGATACTGGCATCATGTATAAAACGAACAATTGAACGTTTCTTATCGGTCAAATTCAACTCCTGATGAAGGTACATAAGCGGAAGTACTTTATCACGAAGCTTAATAACATCAGCATCCCCAACTTTCTGAATTTCAGAAGGCTCAATACGAATACTCTCGATCACACTACTCAATGGGATGGCAAAAACTTCTTCTTTAGCTCGAACAAGCAGACTCTGAACAATAGCCAAGGTTAGAGGTAAGCGTATCGTAATAGTAGTCCCCTTGCCTTGCTCACTATCGACTTCCAACAGACCCTTAAGCTTCATAATCTGTTTCTTAACAACATCCATTCCTACACCACGACCGGAAACATTAGTTACTTGCTCGGCCGTAGAAAAACCAGGTTCAAATATCAAATTAAATATCTCACGATTAGATAACTTGTCATCTTCGGAAATCAGCCCCTTCTCTATACCCTTTTTTCGAATAATTTCTGCAGGAATACCCTTACCATCGTCCTCAATTGTTATAACAATATGATTTCCTTCCTGGTGCGCAGAGAGCCATATATTGCCCATTTCAGACTTACCAGACTCAACTCGAACATCAGGAAGCTCCACACCATGATCACAGGAGTTGCGAATCAGATGAATTAATGGATCACCAATTTGCTCTACCAAAGTCTTATCTAGCTCAGCATTTTCTCCACTAATGTGCAAAGTGATCTTTTTTCCAAGTTGCTTAGAAAGATCTCTGATAATCCGTGGGTATTTGTTAAACGCATTACCAATAGGAACCATCCTGACCTTCATTATAATATCTTGAATCTCATTCATATGACGACCAAACAACAAAACCGTCTCCGATATATTACCCGAGAGTTTTACTTCAGGATGCATAGTCCGAAGTTCTTCTTCAATCGTCACAAACCTTGTTCTGTCAATAACTAATTCTCCAACAAGATTAACCAAAGCATCGAGTCGATTAAGATCAACTCGAATCGTGGACTGCTCCTTCTTCTTTTCTGAGGCTGCCCCACCTTTCTTTTTAGGTTCGGCAGCATCGTTTTCAGTCCTCGTATCTTTGGTAACCTGCTTTGCAACTATCTTTGTTTCTTCTGAAGGTTGTTCAACTTCTTGGCTAGATTCCTGAGGCTTAATTCCTGGAGGATTTTTTCCATCTGCTAACATTTCCAACCGCATAACCATCTCACCAGTTTTTGCACCACAAGGTTTCCCTTCTTTGCAAGCACCCAACAATATCCTTATAACATCGAGACCTTCAAACATGACATCGACGATTTCAGCCGTAGGACTTAGCTTTTCTTTACGCACCAGATCAAACAAATTCTCCATCCTATGCATAACTCTCTCTAAGCCTCTGAAACCAAACATTCCAGCAGCGCCTTTCAGGGTATGAGCTGCTCTAAATATTTCTTCGATAATACCCTTACTTTCAGGATCCTGCTCTAATTTCAAAAGCTGCTCATCCAAAGACTCCATAATTTCATCGGAGTTTACATTAAAGTCATTTACCATGTCCGGATCGGTCTGAAAATCATTGGGTTCCCACTCTTCTACCTCGATCACTTCATAACCATCGACCGTCACAGCTTCTGATGCGCCCTGCCCTTCCTGAACCGCACTCCCCGAGTCATCATCACCACCACCCAGTTTTGCAAGCAATGCTTCGGCGTCATCCTCTGCAGAAGATCCCTCACCAGATGTGGCCGAAACAGAACTTCCTGAGCCATCACCACTGCCCGAGGACTTTGCTATTTTTGCACCAGATGCTGAACCATCCATTTGAGCTAACATAGCTTCGGCGTCTGCATCTGACATCTCTTCAGAGTCACCGCCCGAAGAAGACTGTTCGCCATCCATCTGAGCTAGCATAGCTTCGGCGTCCGCATCTGACATCTCTTCAGAGTCACCCCCCGAAGAAGACTGTTCGCCATCCATCTGAGCTAGCATAGCTTCGGCGTCCGCATCTGACATCTCTTCAGAGTCACCCCCCGAAGAAGACTGCTCGCCATCCATCTGAGCTAGCATAGCTTCGGCATCTGCATCTGATATTTCATCCTGCGGTTTTGGCACTTTTGCAACGACAACATTACTAAGTCCATCCATCTCCGCTAGCCTCGCCCTAGCATCTTCATCGGAAAGCAATGAACTTCTAGCGTCATCTGTTTCACTAGGGTCTGATAATGAGCCTCCATCTGCTGCTGACATCTCATAAGTAGCTGCCTCATCATCGGCGACTTTTTGCATCATGTCTTCTGCATGACTAGTTTCAAGAGAATCACCTAAAGGACGGTCGGATTCAAGGGTAGCTAACATACTCACATCATCAGCAGACAATCCTGAGCCCTGAGCGGCGCTCACTCCTTCGCCAACACCTTTCAATAAGGCGTCAGCTTCTTCTCCCGAAACTAGGTCTGTATCCATTAAAGAATGTTCACCAGCTCCTGTCCAAGTATGCATCAGCTGCAACAAATCAATAGCTTCCGACAAACACTTTTCTAATCCATCTGAGGTCGTCCTATCCCCAACAGCTTGACCAGCTAATAAAGCCAGCTGTTCCTGAAGCTTAGGGAGCGCTTCCTCCAGTAGTGATTTCAAAGCTTGAGCGGTTAGAGCATCCATAGACATTTGGCAATCCTCACGACATTTACTTATCCAACCTTAGGAATGGTGCTGTTGGCGAAAAGAAAATAGCTCTCCTCCAAAGCATCAAACTCCAAATCCTTACCGCACTTCTTACATGGAAAGTTAGGAGCGACTTTATTGGTCAAGGACTCCCTAAAATCTGAGACTCTTATCAGTTTGTTAACCTCCCCACGACACTCGCAAAAATAGGGCGCATAAAGAGATTCAATAACTCCACCACTTAAAGAATCAGGCACGAGGTTTATCTGATCAATCATAGCCACCGAACATTCGCGGAATATAAGGGAACCATGCTCAGCCATATCACGCATAAAATAAATCCATTCACGAATACCGCAGCTGTTAAACAGCCTAATACCCCCAAGTTCCAAAATTAGTTTGTCTTTTTTCATACGGGTGACTTTCGAATGTTGGAAATTTTCATCAACATCACCCTTAAATCTATAAAAAACAGCTTCATCCTCTTCGACAATCTCTATTTCTAAATTAGGAAATTGGATATTGGCACCCATTCCGACACCTCTCCAAGGTACAGTTCATACTATTTGTCGGCAGATTTTAAGCAATCTTTAGCATCAGATGGGTTTGCGGCAGAAGTGGGGGCATAACAAAGCCCCCGGCTCAATTAAAGAGAGTACTCAGAAATACTCGCTAACTGTTCTTCAATCCTCAATAATTGATTGTATTTACAGACTCGATCAGTTCTCGAAGCCGAGCCCGTTTTGATTTGGCCAACACCGGTCGCGACTGCTAGGTCAGCTATCGTGGTATCCTCAGTCTCACCGGAGCGATGCGAAATAACTGAGTTATAACCACTCTTAGTGGCCAAAGCAATGGTTTCTAAAGTTTCTGTTAATGTCCCGATTTGGTTAAGCTTAATAAGAATCGCATTCGCTGCACCTTGCTCGACCCCTTTTGCTAGGAACTTTTTATTGGTAACAAAAAGATCATCTCCAACAATTTGGATCTTATCTCCCACAGATTTTGTTAAAGCCTTAAAACCCTCCCAATCATTCTCATCTAGACCATCTTCTATGGATACAATCGGAAACCGTTCAGCCATTTCTGATAACAGACTAACCATGCCCGCCGAGTCTAAGCTTTTACCTTCACTTGCCAAAACATACTTGCCATCTTGGTAGAACTCCGAAGCAGCAACATCCAGAGCCAGGCTAATATCTTTACCAGGCCTATAACCAGCCTTCTCAATAGCCGTCATAATTACTTCTATTGCATGAGTGTTAGACTTAAGGTCCGGAGCAAAACCACCTTCATCCCCAACACCTGTAGCCAAACCATCGGCCTTTAAAACACACTTTAAAGTATGAAAAACCTCAGCACCATACCTTAACCCCTCGCGAAAACTCTTGGCACCATGCGGAACGATCATAAATTCCTGAAAGTCGCAGGCATTGTCGGCATGGGACCCACCATTGATGATGTTCATCATTGGCACAGGTATTTTTGTTGTAAGTGGCCCACCCAAATATCTATAAAGCGGAACACCGAGAGACTCAGCAGCAGCCTTGGCGCAGGCCAGAGAAACACCTAAAATAGCATTTGCACCAAGCTTAGTTTTGTTTTCAGTGCCATCAAGCTCAATCATCAGACGATCGATCATCGTTTGTGAGACAACATCTAGACCTTGAATTTTCGGTCCAATAACATCAACGACGTTTTTTACGGCCTTAAGGACCCCCTTACCCAAGTAGCGAGACTTATCACCATCTCTAAGCTCACAAGCCTCGTGCTCTCCAGTAGAGGCACCTGACGGCACTGCCGCTCTCCCCAAAAAACCAGACTCCGTTATAACATCTACTTCCAAAGTGGGATTGCCCCGGGAGTCCAGTATTTCTCGAGCAGTAACAAACTTAATTAAACTCACAGATGCCTCCAGTCATAAGAATTTCATAGTCCCAGCAAATAGCTGCTATAGCTTTGTAATGTGTGGTGAAGATAAACGCAAGCTTCAGCCAAAAACTATGAATATAAAGCATATTTATCGCAGATTCTTTATGATAAAGTCGTACACTATGGCAGAGAGTCACTAGAAATACGGAGCAACTATGACTAATAGACATGAAAATCGCAGCTGGGATAGCTTCTTACCCCCTGCTTATAAATGGATAGATGGGTTAAAAATAGATTCTGCTGAAAAGGCCTCCACCGAAGACTGGCTTGCTATACCAGCTGCTCCTGGTAAAGAGCCGAAAGTTGACGCAAACATCAACGAAGAAATGAAGAGCAGCATCAACGAACTTATACAGCAACTGGGCTGGAAAGCTAGGTCGCCCCTCTCCACAACACTGGATCGCCGAAATATTATCCTTTTACCTATTTCTAAACTAAAAGTAACGCCGTCACAAAAGGGCAGAGAAATAGGCTTGTTGCTTGCCAAGAACCTAGACAACGTAAAGTATGACAGCCTAGCAATAGCCGAGGACCCCAGCATAAAAGCTGCGGACATCCTTGAGGGTTACCTAGCAGGAAGTTATGACCAGCTGTTATTTAAGGGCCAAGAAGCAAAACGAGACCTGCCAACTAAAATTACCATTTTAGGTAAAGCTACTAGCGAATCTATACATCAGGCAAAGGCCATCTCTAAATCACTACTTTTGACTAAGCTACTTCAGGATGCACCTGCAAACTGGCTAACACCGGAGCGTTGGTCTGAAATAGCCAGTCACTCCTTAAAGGGAGCTGAAGTCGAGATAATGGGCCGAGATAAGCTGCGAGAATTAAAAATGGGGTCGTTCTTATCAGTAGCGGCAGGATCACCATTAGAACCGCAACTTATTAGCATAAAAATAAAAGGTAAAAACCCAGGCAAAACAGTCGCACTTGTCGGTAAGGGTCTTACTTTTGATGCAGGCGGTATCAGCCTAAAGGGTGCGGCTGGCATGGGAGAAATGAAGTACGATATGTCCGGTGGGGCAGCTGTTATGGGCGCAGCTCATTACTTCAATCAAATTCAACCAGAGCATAACGTACACTGTATTATTGGCGCCGTTGAAAACATGCCCTCCGGGACTGCAACCCGACCAGGGGATATTGTGCAAGCAGCAAATGGGAAAACCATAGAAGTCCTCAACACTGATGCAGAAGGACGCTTGGTCTTGGCAGACCTACTTTCCTTCGCCTCCTCAAAAGAACCAGACCTCATAATGGACTTTGCCACTCTTACAGGCGCTGTGCTCCACGGCCTTGGCCACTGCGGAGCGGCGTTCATGACGCCGAACCCAAAAGTCTCAAAGCTCATCTGGTCAAACAGCAGACACTCCGGCGAACCAATGTGGGAGCTGCCATTATGGCCGGAGTTGGCTCGTGAGGTCAAATCAGAAATCGCAGATTTAAAAAATATAGCCAAACCAAATGTACAAGCCGGAACTATCATTGGCGGAGTATTCCTTAAGGAATTTGTCAAAGACAGTATTCCATGGGCTCATATAGATATAGCAGGTACAGGTTGGACTTGCAGCGCCACCGGATACCCCAAAACCGGTGCCAGCGGCTTCGGAGTTCGCTTGATGGCTGATGTGGTGAACCGCTTAGAAATTTAGTGAAAGCCAGCGGCCTCAAGTGTTTTCTTATCAAAACTTGATACTAAAACCTTAGGCCCCTTCTTTAATGAAACCCTTTCTAAACCGACCTCTCTTTCAACACGCAGGAGAGGCATCTCCCAAACCTCAGCTTTAATGCGGTGATTGGTAATGCTATGCTTAAACTCGCCGACTTTATTACCACTCTCCCAATCTATGGCACAATCAAAACCGTCACCGCTATAGCTACGACCTTTTTTCAAAAATGTAGGAAAACCTAATGTTTCCTTTAGAAATTTTGCTTTTAGAGGCCTATCCATTAGGCCAAAATTAGTTTTACCCTTTGGCACAACAACTCGCAATTCCACAGACTTTGTAGCCTTACGAATCTTGGCACCTGGAGCCAGGTGCTGACTACCAACTCTGAAAGACATGCAGCCTTCTTGCAGAGGGCATTTTGGGCACGCCGGCTTGGTAACCCGACAAAGAACCTGCCCTAGCTCCATAACCGCCTGATTAAAGTCTCCTGGCGACTTCTTAATCAATAGCTTTGCGGCCCTATCCAGATATACAGGCTTCAAATGCGGACTATTCACCGGTTCGCGAATATCTAGCAGCCGGCAGAGGACTCTTTCAACATTACCGTCAACAACAGCCCGAGCCTCACCCAAAACAATCGAAGATATCGCTGCAGCCGTATAAGGGCCCACACCAGGTAAATCTAACCACTCTTCATAGCTAGAGGGCCACTCAATCTCACCCTTGCTGCGCTCCACTAACACACAAGCCGCCTTACGCATAAGGCCAAAGCGTCTATAATAACCAAGACCTGAGCAAGCCAGCTTGACATCCGTTTCTTCGGCCGCAGCTAAATCACGCACGGTTGGGAAGGTCTCTAGAAAAGCTTCGTACTTTGGCAAAACCGCTTTTATAACAGTCTGCTGCAACATGATCTCACTCAACCACACATGATAGGGACTACGGAACCGCTTCCAAAGCTGCCGCCAAGGCCAGTTTACGTTAGATTCGTAGTACCAATGAAGCAGCCCAAGATTTAAGTGCGTCAATTGCGGCGAAAGATCCGGGTATGACTTTGCTGAAACACTAGCCACGGGCTTTTGCAGTCGATTTCTTAGTCGCCTTCTTAGTTGCCTTACTTTTCACGGCAGACTTCTTTTTTGCCTTTGTTTTCTTCTTTGCTGTCGTTTTCTTCTTAGATGCTACCTTCTTTGCCGTTGTCTTTTTTTTGCCAGCCTTCTTTTTAGTGGCACTCTTTTTCTTTACGAATCGGCCCTTGACCTTTTTTTCGATATCAGCCAGATCGATACCATATTTTCGGGCACTTACCTTGACTTCTTTGTAAAACTTATCAAACGCAGGCTCAAATTTTTTCAGTCTTTCTTCAATAAGCTTCTCAAGTTCCGCTTTTTTCTTCTCTAAGTTACCTTTACCCGGCTTTGCTGCAGCTGTCTTCTTAAGTTTTTTTATGAGTTCGTTCCCCTCTTTTTCCAAAGTTTTCTGTAACTTTGTAAGGTCTTTCTGAACCTTATTGAGCAAATTAGTCATTTTTCAAGCCTCTTGGTAAATTGATTTGAAAGAAATAGAAGATGTTTCGGATACAATATATTGAATCTTAGAGAAAAAAGCTACTTGTAGATTATCCAATCTAGTAAAAAATAACAAAAAAATCTACCTATTCGTAGCTATACACACCGCGACCAACCTTTCGCCCAACAAATCCTGCCTCGACGTATTTCACCAAAAGTGGACAGGGGCGATAACGAGGATCCCCCAACCCCTGGTGAAGAACCTTCATTATTGCCAAACAGGTATCTAGCCCAATGAAGTCTGCCAAAGTAAGGGGACCCATTGGCTGGTTTGTACCCAACTTCATTCCTGTGTCAATATCTTCTTTAGAAGCTACGCCCTCCATCAAAGCAGTGAACGCCTCGTTGATCATCGGCATAAGTATACGATTAACGACAAAACCAGGGTAATCTTGACTTGTAGAAGTTTCCTTACCCAAACCCCTAGCTAAATCAACGACCTGATCTGTGACATTTTTATCAGTTGCCATACCAGGGATCACTTCGACCAGCTTCATAATAGGCACGGGATTCATAAAGTGCATCCCTATAAACCGCTCAGGCGTATGCCAATAACTTGCAAGGCGTGTTATGGATATGGAAGATGTGTTTGAGGCCATCACGACGTTCTTGCCACAAACGTTTTGCAGGCTCTGGAATATTTCACCCTTGATCGACTCAGACTCTACTGCAGCCTCTACCACTATATCTCTGCTAACCAGAGAATCCAGAGAGCTAGAAAAGGTAATCCTTTCGAAAACGTCTGATGCCCCACTCTGTGGGAGCTTTCCTTTACTCTCCAGCTTATTTAAAGATCTCGATATCACTGCTCTAGATTTTTCTAGCTGAGACTCAGAGATATCATAGACAACAACGTCAATACCATACATCGCGGCGACTTGGCCGATACCGCTGCCCATCTGCCCCCCACCAATAACACCTAGCTGACTGAAGCCTGCGATTGCCATAAAACCTCCAAACCATTATAAAGTCCCATTATTATCAATAGCGCTCAAATTTGCAAACTGAAGCCTTTTTATTGACGCATTAAACGGTTCGCGATAAAGCCAGAGTCATAAGGCAAACCATCTAGGCCCTCCCTCAATGACAGCACCAACAACCGCAGCTACAATAGAAAAGATTCCATATGCGGACCCAACTTTATTTATCCAAAGATGGCCCACTGAACTGCCACTACTCTACTTTGGCGGACCTTACCCATGGGCATTTCTTGCACTAGCAGGCAGAACCACTACATGGGAAGCAATCAGTAAAGCAAAAATCAATTTCCCGAAAACACCGTCAGAGCCCAAAATACCTTTCACGGGCGGATATATGGGAGTCTTACCATATGACTATGGCGGCATCACAACGAGCAACCAAGAATATCCAGTGGCCTTCGAAATCAATCATGTCCTAGCTTTCAATAGAAGCTCAAAGACAGCATACCTGTGCATGAAGAGTCAGAGCAGAAATGACTTCCAAATTTCACCTAGGAAATGCCTGAGCCTTCAGCCACAGCTTGACCTTAAAGATCAAGCTCCGGGAATAACACTTAAGACGCAATGTCATGATGACGACTACCTCGAAGCTGCCACCAAAGTCATCCAGCAAATCAACCAAGGGCGTTACTACCAGCTCAATCTACTACGCTACTTTGACGTTGATCTACCACTGGCTGCGGATCTGCTCACCAGGTTTCATCTGTCGCACAACCCGATGGGAATGTGGTATCGGTGGTCTAACCATGAGCTTATCAGCTTTACGCCGGAACGACTGGCACAAATAAGGCCGAAAGGCTCAAAACTGATCTTAACGACGCAACCAATAAAAGGCACATGCCCAGCATCAGACGATCAGAAAATTAATACAAAACTGAGCAAAGAGCTGGCTAGCAGCATAAAAGACCAAGCAGAACTAAACATGATTATAGACTTACTGAGAAATGATATGAATACCGTCTCAAACAAAGGCACGGTTCAGGTTACTTCTACTGGAACAGTAAATCGATTCGATACCGTCTTGCATCGAGTCGCTACAATTACGTCGCATTTAAAAGAAAATCTGTCCTTTGGCGAATTTATTAATGCCTTATTCCCAGGAGGCTCGATTACAGGAGCTCCAAAGGTGGAAGTAATGAAAGCTATTTGGGAGTTTGAGAACAGAAATCGAAACTTTTTCATGGGTTCCGCTTTTTTCTTTGATCAGCATCAAGGTTCTTTCGATTCGAATATTCTGATACGTACAATTCACAGAAACAATACAAAAATGACCTATGCTGCAGGTAGCGGTATCGTGAGCAGATCCGTACCTATAGCTGAGTGTAATGAAATTAAAAATAAATGCCGGGTTTTGGAAAACCCTATACCATCAACCATCAGATAAATTAATTTCTGGAGCTACTGCCAACAAGCTGGCAACCATATCTGAAACTCTCATAGCTTCAATAGGGCCCAGCGGCTCTCGCAGAAAATCCTTACCAATAATCGCCTCTGACACCCCGATAAGATCAAGTGTTTCAGCCATCTGCATCATATACAGGTGAACCCAGACAGCCTTTTGGACTTTTTTTACTCCAACTAACCCTACATCACCCAATTTTTTGAAGAGAGCATCTACTTTTACCATATTCAAACCTGCTAGTGCTTCCTCAAAACCGGGCTTATTAACCCTCAAACCTAGACTCCCCTTAGAAGGCTTGCTTACCTCACTTTTTGCTACCGATCTGGCGTCATTAAGAAAGGCTAAAATATGTCGCTCACAGTCTAGTTTCAGCAATGGATAGAGTCCACTCAAAACAGAACGAAAAACAGCCATCAACCTGTGAAATAAAAAGCTCCGCGGAAACCTCTCATAGTGCTCAATGTCCAAATAAAATGAGCGCGAATTATATTCATAATATAACCTGTTGCCTAAGCCCTTTAAACTAAATATTCTCACGCCATTTCTTTCAAAAAACCCACTAAAATTACTAAAACCAAACCTTTTCAAGGAATCTTCGCCCAAACTCCTAAGAGAACGCACCCCAAATAACTGACTCGGTGAAAGACCAGCCCTGGTTGCGATATGCTCTTGAGAAAAACGCTGGTGAAAGTACCTGACCATAGGCTCCTGAAGTAGCCTAAGAATACCTATAATAGGAGAGTTAAGAAGGGGATTTGCCATCTTAGAGGTCACTCTTTTCCCTATCTCAAACGGGTAGCGAGCAGAAGAATAATCTCGCCACACCTGCATGTCATGGTTATCTAGCACATCAAATTCACCTGATATCAAAGCAAAACACTGCAAGGCTAAATGTCTTTCTAACAGATTTTCAAAATTTGCTTGCTGCAATCTCTGTGTCATCCCTGGTAAATACTGCATCTTCAGGGTAGCTGTTCGCCAATCTGCCACTATCTCATCTAGATCAGACACCATATCTGCTACTTTTATCATAGCGTCAGATGCCGTAAATTTCGTATCCTGACTATTATTAAAAACCTTAAATAAGGCCAGGACCCTCTCATACCCTCGAACCGATAACATCGCCTGATAATTGACAGCCAACTTCCCTGCCAGCTCCAATGATTTTAATAAAGAATTATCCTTAGCCACCTCCAATAACTTAGAATATACCCTTTGATCCAGACTGTTTGCTAGACTCCGATTATTACTCAAAGATACTTGCTTATACGGAATACCACTGCGTGTGGTTTCTTCAAAAAAATCCATCTTGACTGCACTTTCCCGGTCAGACAAAATTCCAATAGGACGGATGTCACCTTCTAAATGACCAAGCTTGTTACCTAGCTTTACATATTCAGACTCCAACAGCGCTAACGAGATAGGCTGATCGACTAAAGCCTCGGGTCTCTTACGAATTCTCAACATTAAATTCTGCAAATATTGAAAAATCTCGGTATCATTACCCCGATCTCTATAGCACATGTAAAGTGGTATCCAGACCCTAAAGTCTTCTGATATTGTTTCATAACAAGACTTGAGAATCTCAAACGTAGTATTATTTTTTGCCTGATACTCGAAACACAAAAGACCATAATATATTCGAATTTCGCTTCTAACACCCAAGGCCAGATCACGAGGAAAACCACCATTTACTCCAGCCTCAAGAATTTGTATGAGGAGTTTTTCCTTTCCCATAATTTTAAGAAAATCTTCTGTAGTAGCCAAAAAGGATATCGCATGTTCTGAGTTTAAAATAAACGAAGTCAAGCGAAACCAGGTATCCTTCATTTTCTGAAAGTCCTCTCTGTTCACATATGACTTAAATGCCTTCCAAATAAGATCATAGTCTGAAATTTCAAGATCGGAGAGTATTTCTTCATATAAAAGAAATAAAGATTCGCTATTGTCTGCAATTTCCAAAACCATTTTCTTGATCGTATCTTTCAAAGCTACTTTATCTTCAACACCTCTAAAAACATAGCTTAAGAGTTTTTCCATTCTTGATGGGAAATTCCACAGTTCCTTATTGTCAATAAGGTGTCCAATATAAAATATTGTCTCATCTGAAACAACATTGCTTATAAAAAAGTCTACCATCTGAAATGTAGCCAATACATCATTATCGGCGTTGGCAATATTAAGGTTGAAAAGGTCGGATATCTCCTTATTTTTAAGATCTAGATCTTGGTACCTAGAAATCAACAAGTCAAAAACATCCGAATTATATTCTCTATTTAAAGTATGCAAAAAAGCAGCCTTTAGACCCTGAATTTCGCTTATTTTATCCACATTTTTAGCAAGATAGATAAATCGCTCTAACTCAAGGTCGTGTAAAGGAGTTAGTACACCAATTTTCGCAAAGCTAACCAATTCTAAGGTGATTAGATCGGAGTCAAATTTGAATTGATTGATCGCATTTCGGTAGTATTGAACACAACCATCTCGATCTGTAGACGAATTTGCCATGCATAGGTAATAACGACCTAAATACTCAAAGTTTCCAGTTAGGAAAAATTCAACCTGCACCCTATCTACATCTGGGATTTCATCATACTGAATTAAAATACATAAATACTTTCCGTAAAGTTCAGGAGGCCCTTCTATAAAATCGTTGAGGGCACGCCTCGTAATTGCAACTCCTTCCTCTAAAGAATCTAGTAAAGTCGTATAAAGCCAATCGAGCGCTTGATACCTTGGGGGATCCGACCTCGATGAAATCAAAGAAACAGCATATTCCAACCACTCTACGGTGGTATCAGATATTTCAAAGTTTGAAATGAGACCTGTCATAGTATCTACTATAGATTGATAGTCCGATTCCGCTGCTAAGCGAATCAAAAGTTCTTTCATAAAAATTCCGCTACCAATGCTGCTATCGTCATCGTACTTCATTAACTCTAAAAGCGGACTAATCATCATAATAGGTGGCAGATGTTTACCAATAGAGAGCATTTTACGCAGTACTACTAGAATATGGGGGGCCGACAATCCTACTCTCCTAGTATCCAAATGTTGATAGACTTCTTCCCACATACCTTGATTTTCAAAAGACGAGATCAAACTCATAAATGTTTCGAAGGGCAGACTAACATCTCTTAGCATCCCAAGCCTATGTTCATTTGACTTTTCCCGATCATTCAGCTTGTGCTCATATACCATACCAATAATTCTAGATAAATTATGATTCGGATTTTCTTGACTAATTGCACCCAATTTATTCACAATATTTTCCCAGTTTAAAGGGACCTTATCCTCTTCAAAGAGCTGCTCCAAGTGATCAATGTCAATTGTAAATTTCTCAATGTACTTATCATAAAAGAAGCCAATCTTCTCGAAGCCGATCTCCTCCTCAGTAAAAAGATTGCGCAAATCATTAATTTTCAAAAGACTTTGATAATCATCATCTAAGTCTAAATAGGCCAAAATAACAAACTGTAGACCCTTAATCTTCTGCACCTTATTAGCGTGTTGCTCCAGAATAGCCGTTGCAGAACCAAGTGTTTCCAAATCTAAGTTCGCATATTCAAGAGCTTTCAAAACTCTCGTAATAGCCATATCAGAGCGATTCAGATGTTCTAACCATATTCTTGCCGACTCAATCTCAATCCGGCCTAGCTCATAGCCTTTAACTCCCTTCAAACGACTGGTTCTTGCCAAGTCATCTAATACCTGTATGCCCTCAAGGTACCTTTCCTGACTTACAAGCATGTCACCAACGTGAAAAGCTGCATCAAAACAGCTACGATCCCACCGAAGGGCCTCCTTACCTAGTTCTATAGCCCTGTCCAAATCATGATCCACCAACAACCTACTTAAACGAGAATAAGCCTCAGCTAAACTAATAGGGTCAATTAACTCATTGACCAACTGATCTAGACATTCGGTTTGACCAATCTTATCACCAAGCTTTCGTAAACACCGATACTTCCGTAGCAAAATCCTGGTTAAAAAAGGCCTAGCCACAAGTATTCTGTCATAAAAGGCCACTGCCTCATCCAGATCTATTCCTAAGCTCAAATTTCCATAAAACTCTAAAAACGCCGTTTGAAAAACTTGCGAAGCCTCTAAATCACCTAGCATCCAAGTTAATGCATGCTCTAATTGCTTTACTAGCTCAATGCGAGATTTTGAATCACCAGAATTTTTCACTGCATAGGATAAAAACAGTTTGCAATCTGGCTCTCTTTCCAGCCAAGTACTCGCATCCACACTAACTTTGTTATTTTTATCCATTGGTTTAAAGATCGCCAAGCGACGCCACATCACAAGAGGCAATGTGTCGCTAGGACCAAACTCAAAATATTCACCTTTACGGATCGCTCGATCAACCTCTAAAATATCTTCACGAAACTCCCTATCCTCTAAAACCTCAAAAGGAAGGTCGCCGACAACTCCGTATGGCCCATGTACATCGTATGCATAAATAATCGTATTTTTACTTTCAATCACCTGAATACGATCAGGTTCTATGGTATCTAACAACCCTGCGACGACTAATTCATTAGGCTCAGAAGCTTCAATACCAAGCTCGAGAATCTTTGATATAGGCAAAACAAAATCATGTAAAGTCGACTCGCCTTCATCAAAGGAATATCCCGATATACTCTGAAAATGCTGGTATAAATCAATAAATACGGTTGGCGAGATCTCTCCCACGTAAAAATAATCAGATAAAGATATAGTAATATTAGCGAGATAGTTGCGAAAATGAACTCTGAAACCTAAAAAACCATCATTATTTTTTGAAGTATTAGCTAAAAATTCATCGACTAAATCCTGCTCTGTATCAATAGCCGAGAACCCAATAAAAAGCCAAAAACCAAACTCATCTTTCTTTAACTCGATAGCTCTGATATCAGTATATGATTTAACAATTTCTTTTGATAAAGCCTCTAAAATAACTTTAACATTAACCTGGATTTTAAAGGACTCAATTCTTTTGTTTTCTTCAGTCGAAGATATTGTTAGGTCTACTGGAACAAAAATGGGATTTTTATCACCGTTATAAAGTTCCTGAAGATCTTCCTCAGTTTTTTTACTCTTATAGCTTTTAAGGCTAGAGGCGCCCATAGAACCTCAAATATTTACGCTTATTTTCCTAAGCTTATATCGGACAAGAAAAGTATTTTCCAAGAAAAATAAGTTCTTAGGTTATTGTAAGCACCTGAAACAGCTAATAAATAACCCACATGTTTGTGATCCGCTTAGACCATTCGAACCCCATTAGGTAAGTTTTTCCCCGCCAAGCTAACCCTTTACTGACACATTCACTGTAAAATTTACCTAGAACTAACTAAGCACTCAGACCAAAAGGAACGAAATATGTTTAAAGAGTTCCATCACAAGTTGAACTTTCTAACTCAAAGTAAACACAAGACCATCATCGAGGATGTAAATCTTATTTTAGAAAAGGTGTTACAGGAAGAGTACCCAGAGAACATGCCACACGGTTTTTTGAAACCTTTGATATTAGATGCACAATACTATGTTTTCAGACACTACCGCTGGCGACAAGATCCACTCTTTATCGAGATACTGCAAGACTATTTACAGCATCAGTTCCAGATATCAAGCAAACAATCCTCGACGATCTCTGAAGCCTTGATGAATGCACTCGACTTCAAGATAAGTCCGAAAGATAAATCTCAATTTTTACGATATATAGTAGTATCAGTATTAACAAGCCACTCATCAAGTGCTACCTTTACTGACCTGAGTATCAGCACTGAATTTTTTCAGTACATTATAAGAACAATCCGCGATATATCTTTGGCTCGACCATACCCATCTAAAGTCACGGAAACTTATGCAGGGATCAGAGATGAAGCAGAAGCTATCATCAGAGATCTACTAAATCGACAGCAAAAAGAGACCTATGTATTAGAAATTGAAGCCCTATGGTTCAAGCTAAATAGAACCTACTCTTACAAACACGTAGAAAAAGTATTTGGATCTCTGATCAAAATTGGATTGGCAGAAAAGGGCATCAAACTATATGAAATCATTGACTACTTAAGCAGCGGCAGCGGCGGCTTACATACTCAACCGGCAGATGTGATTAAAGAGTTAGAGGCCGCAGGTCTCATTTACCTAGTACCAATAGGCAAAAGATCCCAATCAATCTACCTTACAAAAGAAGGTCTAGAAATTACCTCAAGTGCTTTTGCAAGTGGCTTGCTTCGTAACAAAGAGGCGGCAGTCGATAAAATTCATCAATTTCCATCTGCATACCAAGTGCCTTTTTTAAATCGCTTAGGCCATAGCCGACCAGAAGAGTGCCTAAGTATAATCAAAAATCAAGGCCATCAAATTTATCCAAAGGCACTAAAAGAGGCTACCTTGAAGGTTTCAAAAAAACTATCTTCTCATGGAGCGATCTACGATACCTTAGAGCCTTTATTCCAGAAATCTAAATCAATTAAAGTTAAAACGGCAATCATCGAATCCCTCGCCTATTTGAATAAAGAGAAAAGAACCAGCATGCTTCTAGAGCAGATATACAAAAGTGCGACCAACGATCAGATTAGAGAAGCAGCTATCAACGCCAGCGGTAACTTAAACTCACTGCAACTTAATACTGAGCAAACCTTTCCGCCCAGACAACAACACAAATGATGATCACGCACTATAATAATAATCAGAGAGTTGAGATATGGGTTCTGGTTAGACGGAGGTTTTATGGGTCCACAAGTGGATAGAGAAAATTTTATTAAAGCAATCACTGAACTTGGACACGACCCCAACCAGTGGGTTGGAAAACAATTATCTATCGAAAAATCGATAGAAATATACAAGCTAAAAGAGTCTGACCTGTTAGATGCTATAGACAAAGATTTAATTCAAGCTCAATACGACTACCCAAAAGATACTCTATGGCTAGACGCTCTAGATGTAGCACACTTTTCATTTTGTATTCTCAACGAAGCCCATCTTTATTCAAAAAATATTAGTGCAAAATGAGCTTTATAAACCAGATCAACCTCAACTACCTCCGCATCTTCATGGCAGTGTTTCGCACGGGTAGCATGACTAGCGCAGCCAAAGAACTACACCTTACGCAGTCAGGAATCAGCCAACAAATTAAAGCTCTGGAAGAGGGCCTTGATGTCATTTTATTCAACAGAACAAACAGAAAAGTGATACCTACACAGGCAGCCATCACACTTTCTGAATATTGCGAAAAACAATTTGAAGAATTAAATAAAGTTTTTCAAAGAATTTCTTCTAAAGAGGATACCCTATACGGCACAGTCAAGATTGGATTTCCTCCAGTCTTCGGCAACGAGACGGTAATCCCTACCCTAGCTAAATTTCATCACGACCACCCGGGCATACACTTCGAAATGCGCTTGGGAACTACATCAGATTTGATATCCCTGCTGCAACAGGGCAAGCTCGATTTTGCCTTTATTGATTCATTTGTTAAAGATAGCAACCTAACCACAGATAGGGTTTTCACTGAAAAACTATACCTGTGCTGTCATAACGATTTACTGGCCCAATATCCGGAAGAAAGCACGCAACTAAGGTACTTTAGAAAGTTACCCTTTGTTGGTTTTATAGAAGGAGAGCCAGTTCTAAGGAGCTGGTTCCAACAAAACTTTCGCACCTCACCCCACGATTTGAATATCGTAGCTACAGCTATTGACATCAGCACGGTTGCCCACTTAATCGCAGAAGGGATCGTTTGTGGGCTTCTACCATTGCAACTAGTTGAAAAAATGCGAAAAGACCAACAGCCCATTCATGTTTTTAAATCACGAGTTCATGTCACAAACACAATATCAGCAGCCTACCTAGCCAGCAGAACCCTCAGCAGTGTCTCCAGGTTGTGTTACACAAAAGTATGCCAAAATATAAAACAATAAGAAGTTTAATGGACTGAATTTAATAGGTTTTATCATGTTTTTCTGGTATTAGATTAACTAATAAACAGAAATAAATATAAATAATTGTTTTTTGAGGCTTGATGGGCGTAGACAGTCTCTGGACAAATTGAAGCAGGACGTTGGTATCACTTTTTTTCAACATTTCCTTCCCTTTTTTTAGAAATATTTTCGAGATATCTCTTCCAATTAAATCTACTTTTTCCAACGTCGCTCAATTTTTCCAATTCAAGCACTTTCCAGTTATCAAATCCTCAGCTAAGAAATAAGATAGTCATCAGATTTAACCTGAGCCTAATACCCAGGAGCAGCAAGATATGACCTTCGACACCAAAGCCAATATCCTAATCGAAGATTCAATTAAAGATTCATTTCCAGATTTTTCTTTTTCTACAACTGATATCCTTGGGCACTCATTTGGCCAACCAGAAGCGGGCACAGAACCAGACAACCTCGACAAACGCATCCAACATGCAATAGGTAGCTCTAAAACATGCCTTTATAGTAGTCATAGATTTAAACCCCAAATATGCTTTTTCGACATGGATGCAACTGTTATTAAAGAAGAATCCATAGTTGTCTTAGCAGAATCGGCAGGACAGTCGCAAAGGGTTGCCCAAATTACAGAAGATGCCATGCAGGGTAGGATAAGCTTCAAGGAAGCTTTAAGATCTCGGGTTGAGCTTTTAGCGGGCCTTCCTAGCTGCGTCATTACAGAAACTCATCAAAAACTAACTTTGCAGCCTGGCATAGAACTCCTCTGCAGCTGGCTCAAACACAGTAATATCCCATACTACTTAGTGTCAGGAGGCTTTCACCAACTAGCCGATAAAATCGCAGCAGACTTGGGGTTCAGTGGCGTCAGAGCAAATAGACTGGGTATTGCCGATGGTAAACTAACAGGTAGAGTAGAAGGTGAGATAATCAACGGCGCAAAGAAGGCTGAATATTTAAACCAAACCGTCATGAGCGCCGGTAAAGACAGGTCTGCAATACTAAGTGTAGGAGATGGCGCCAATGATCGTGCCATGATGCAAGAATCAGCGCTTACGATCGGTTTCAGTCCCAAAAAAGCTCTCATTCCTTATCTTTTAGGGGCAAATTACTCAGGTGACCACTTGGTGTTACTCGAGTTTCTTAAGAAGCTCTCCTAGCCCAGACAAACACTTCGACGTTCCCACTTTTACCGGCAATAGCACTATCAGCAAAATCAGTTAAAGAGAAACCTAGATCCTGCAGCTGCTTTAAAACACCTGAGACCGCCTTCAATCGATCCTCAGCCGCAACCACCACACCACCCTCAGGCACATCGACCGCATCAAGTTCAAACTGTGGCTTGACAAGCAAAATTAGCTCCGTTTTTAGACTACATAAGTTAGTGATAGCCGGCAAAACTTGTCGCAAGCCGATGAAGCTCAAATCACCCACAATAAAGTCTAAATCGCCAATTTCACCAGACTCTAACGCTCTTATGTCTGTTTGTTCCTTCACCCTAACGCGGGTATCTTTTCGCAACTTCCATGCTAACTGATTAGTACCAACATCAACCGCCACAACTGAAGCTGCACCCATTTGCAAACAGCAATCTGTGAATCCACCAGTTGAAGCACCGGCGTCAAGCACGTGAGCTTCCAACAACCTACCCGTAACCCCAAAACCTTCCAAGGCGTGAAATAATTTCTCCCCCCCTCGGCTGACAAAGCGATTTTGCTTCTTTATCCTCAACTGATCCGTAGAGCAAATCGAATGACCTGGCTTATCAATCCTCTGCTGGTTTACAACAACCTTCCCTGCCATTATCAGTGCTTTAGCCTCATCCTCCTCACAGCCATCCCCATAAGCCATAACTGCTTCGTATAACCTAATAAGTTTACTCAATCCTAAATCCCTACTACAGAAAAACCAAAAATCAATATTTAAACAAATAAAATTATATATTTAAATAGGAACCGGCATAAAAAACTAAATCCCAAAACCCGAATTACCGAGAGACTTTTGCCCGATGAGTGATCGATAAAGGAGGTATCTTATGTCGTCCGAAATTAACCTACTGACCATAGACGATAACAAAGTTACTACAGATTTGGAAAGAGCAGGTTACCGAAAAATGAATGTTGTCATTCATGCTGCCAACGACTTTCAACAGGCAGATGAAATAATTGGCCAAGGCCCCATAGATATAATCGTTATTAATTATGACTACGAAAGAGTCAATGGTCTTTTGGTTTGTCAGCACTTTAAATCGCAAAAATCTACTAAAGATATCCCAATCGTATTCACCAGCGTACAGGCAAGGCCTAAGCAAATTAAAGAATTGTCTAAGGCTGGGATGGATTTATTCGTTGAACAACCAGTTCCTCGCAATTATTTTATAGAGAAACTAAGGGGAGTTCTTGACCAGAAGATGCGAACTGCAAATAGGAAAGCTGTTGAAGGAAACGTCGAATTTACCCATGGTGAAAAAAAGATGTCTTGCACAATAGCCGACGTATCACCGAGTGGCCTGCTATTACAAACCACAGATGAACTCGAAATCGAAATCGAAATCGATATGTCTTTCAAAGTTCCCAGCTACAAAAGACCAATCAGCGTCCGCGGGAAAATCGTAAGAAGAATCCCCCCGAAAGATAATAAGAATGACATTGGATTTGGAATCCGATTTCAAGAATTCAATGGAGATTCTCAAAAAAGGCTCGAGAAATATCTGGGTGATAACGCAGAAGATGATCCTAAACTCGTCTATTATCTTTAAACTCAAGAAGCTTCAAAATCCTCTTCTGTTATTGGGTTTATGAAACCACCTCGTTTTCTTACGCCGGCGATTACGACGTACTTCGTTTCGCCAGTAATACCGATATCAGAGCCACCCACTTTTAAAGAACAATTTACAGACATAACATCAAAAAACTAAAACTCTGACTTCTTTGTCCCAATTAACCAATGATTGAGCATGCTCCAACTTAGCCTTAACCTTATCCATCACTTCCCGTTGACGAATGAGATCAGCCTGTAGTTTTTCCTTTTTTTCACGATGCCTGACTGTGGTCTGTGCCGGAGTTTTCCGAAGCAACTCCCGTATTTTTTTTCTAGTTTCTTCATTTTTCTTCTTTATTTTTTTCCATCGCCCTGAACATATACGAAGTTTAAACTCCGCCCGCAATAAGATAAGTGCAGCTTATATCAGTAACTCTAATATCATTTGTGGTGGTGATCTTGAAGTCAAGAGAACAATTATGAACTCTGAGATCATA
>Ga0099800_1084_pt1 | contig 27304 bp, 26 predicted proteins | sample Uncmet6_SortRC_1_FD_89868 | JGI IMG/M metagenome (GOLD analysis project Ga0099800, IMG submission 89868) | Marine eukaryotic communities from CALCOFI LINE 67, Pacific Ocean - CN11_C50_N6_SortRC_1 | ecosystem: Environmental > Aquatic > Marine > Oceanic | place: Pacific Ocean: Monterey Bay... | reverse complement strand
AAAGCTAGTTCTTACTCGTTTTCAAAAAATCTTTCTCGGGTGTCAATAAGACGTTATGCCGAATCAGAAAGAAAGCAGTCAAAATAGAATAGATAATATAAATGGACAATCAGCAGGAAAGATCCTTTAAAAGGAAATCCTCAGAGACTAATACGCTAGGAGATTTCATGAACAAAAAACTTGATGCACAATGGATTGCAGGATTTACCGATGGTGAAGGATGCTTTGCTATTGAAATCAACAAACAACAAAATGGATCTGAACAGGTTCTTTTATCTTTTACTGTGACACAACATAGTTTAGATATTCAAACTTTATACAAACTCAAAGAATTCTTTGGAGTTGGTATTATCCGACAAAATCATGCAGAAAGATTTTGTTATCGCGTAAGATCACAAAAACATCTACGAGATCACATTATTCCTTTCTTTGAAAAACATCGGTTAAAAACAACAAAGAACATTGACTTCGTTAAGTTTCGATATGTCTTAACACTTATGGAACGTAAAAGGCATTTAACTCCTGAAGGGAGAGACCAAATACGAAAGATTCGAAACACTATGAATCGAAGAAAGTATTCGGAATATAATGCATATTTAAATAAGAATCCTGATAAACTTGTACAATTAAAAAAGAGTGCAAAAATCAAATCTAGTTCATAAATGAAATTTAAGATAGAGTCCGATTGATTATCGAAAGAAATACAAGCACATTCGTTAAGCTGGCGCATAGCTACGCATCAACGAAATATTCGAGCGAAATTCCTTGTCGGGTAAGTTCCGACCTGCACGAAAGGCGTAACGATTTGAGTACTGTCTCAGAGGGAGACTCGGTGAAATAGAATTGTCTGTGAAGATGCGGACTTCCTCCATCTGGACAAAAAGACCCTATGAAGTTTTACTGTAGCTTGAAATTGGATCTGGACTTTGCTTGCGCAGCTTAGGTGGGAGGCGTTGAGGGGTACCTTTCGGGGTATCATGAGCCATCAGTGAGATACCACTCTAGCAATGTTAGGATCCTCATCGTGACGCACGAGACAGTTTCAGGTGGGCAGTTTTTCTGGGGCGGAAGCCTCCTAAAAGGTAACGGAGGCGTGCAAAGGTTCCCTCAAACTGGTCGGAAATCAGTTGTCGAGTGTAAAAGCAGAAGGGAGCTTGACTGCGAGACCTACAAGTCGAGCAGGAACGAAAGTTGGCTTTAGTGACCCGACGGTGCTGTGTGGAAAGGCCGTCGATTAACGGATAAAAACTACTCTAGGGATAACAGGCTAATCTCCCCCAAGAGTTCACATCGACGGGGAGGTTTGGCACCTCGATGTCGGCCCGTCGCATCCTGGGGCGGTAGCACGTCCCAAGGGTTGGGCTGTTCGCCCATGAAAGCGGCACGCGAGCTGGGTTCAGAACGTCGTGAGACAGTTCGGTCTCTATCCGATGGAGGCGTAGAACATTGAGAGCACTCTCCCTTTGTACGAGAGGATTGGGGAGGACATACCTTCGGTGTACCAGTTATTCGTTAGAGTAAGCGCTGGGTAGCTACGTATGGAGTGGATAACTGCTGAAAGCATATAAGTAGGAAGCACAGTTCAAGATGAATGTTCGATAAGGTCACGGGAAGATCACCCGTTGATAGGGAGCACGTGGAAGGTGTGTAAACATTGCAGCGGAGCTCTCCTAATAGACCGACCAATTTGTGTACGTTACATTTCAGGCGCATAGCTTGGAATATCAATCATTTTACATCTGGGGTTCATTTAGAACCCCTTCTAAAACATGAGGTGGTGTCCTTGATGCAATGGAAAGACAGTAACTCCTTCCCGAACTTACAGGTGAAACATTGCATGGCCACAATATTTAAGGAGCCATCCTTTGAAAAGATACGCTTATGCCACTTCATGATATGTCGATTACTCATCTTTGATGGGTTGAGGCAAATGCCAGTTTAATCTGGCTTACGCTGGGATAGCTCAGTTGGTAGAGCAGAGGATTGAAAATTCTCGTGTCACCAGTTCAAATCTGGTTCCTGGCATATTTCTTATTGGGAAGATATCCCATTTTCGCGCTGATCTCCTTTTTATGAAAGAGACTATTATTCTTTTGACACAATGTCACCATCTACAGAAACAAAAACACAAGCTGGATTCAAAGCTGGAGTACAGGACTACCGTCTTACTTACTACACTCCTGAGTACCAAACACTAGATACTGATATTCTAGCGGCTTTCCGTATGACTCCTCAGCCAGGAGTACCACCTGAAGAGTGTGGAGCGGCAGTAGCAGCTGAATCATCAACTGGTACATGGACAACAGTATGGACTGATGGTCTTACTAAGCTTGACCGTTACAAAGGTCGTTGTTACGACATCGAGCCAGTACCTGGTGAAGAGAACCAGTACATCTGTTACGTAGCTTACCCAATCGATCTATTCGAAGAAGGTTCTGTAACTAACCTATTCACTTCAATTGTTGGAAACGTATTCGGTTTCAAGGCTCTTCGTGCACTTCGTCTAGAAGACCTTCGTATTCCACAGGCTTACGCTAAGACTTTCCAAGGAGCTCCACACGGAATCCAGGTTGAGCGTGATAAGCTAAACAAGTACGGTCGTTCTATGCTAGGATGTACTATTAAGCCTAAGCTTGGTCTTTCTGCTAAGAACTACGGTCGTGCAGTATACGAGTGTCTACGTGGTGGTCTAGACTTCACAAAGGATGATGAGAACGTAAACTCACAGCCGTTCATGCGTTGGCGTGACCGTTTCCTTTTCGTAGCTGAGGCAATCTACAAGTCACAGGCTGAAACTGGAGAAATCAAAGGTCACTACCTAAACGCAACTGCTGGTAACTGTGATGAGATGATCAAGCGTGCTGTTGTAGCTAAAGAGCTTGGTATGCCGATTGTTATGCATGACTACCTAACTGCTGGTTTCACTGCTAACACTTCTCTAGCTGAGTACTGTCGTGATAACGGTCTTCTTCTTCACATTCACCGTGCGATGCACGCTGTAATTGACCGTCAGCGTAACCACGGTATTCACTTCCGTGTACTAGCTAAGGCTCTACGTATGTCTGGTGGAGATCACCTTCACTCAGGTACAGTAGTTGGTAAGCTAGAGGGTGACCGTGAGGTTACTCTTGGTTTCGTTGACCTAATGCGTGATAACATCATTGAGCAAGATCGTACACGTGGTGTATACTTCACTCAGAACTGGGCTGCTCTTCCAGGTGTAATGCCAGTAGCTTCTGGTGGTATTCACGTATGGCACATGCCAGCACTAGTAGACATCTTCAACGATGACGCTTGTCTACAGTTCGGTGGTGGTACTCTAGGTCACCCTTGGGGTAACGCTCCAGGTGCATGTGCAAACCGTGTAGCTCAGGAAGCTTGTACTCAAGCTCGTAACGAAGGTCGTGACCTTGCTCGTGAAGGTGGTGACATCATTCGTGAAGCTTGTAAGTGGTCTCCTGAACTATCTGCAGCATGTGAAGTTTGGAAGGAAATTAAGTTCGAATTCGAAGTAATCGATAAGCTATAATTCAACCTTTCAACTTCTCTTTGATAACTTCAGTATTACTTATCTTATCAATAGAGAATGCCGGCTCTGCCGGACTTAGGGTTCTACTGAAATCTTTCAAATCTAATGCTTATCCATCTTTGATGGGTTATTTGGGGCTTGAATAGATTTCACTAGACCTATCCTTTCTTCTCTTCTTTATAAGAAGAGAGGGAGGTTCTACCAATAAAACTATTTAAATATAGTACACATCTATGATGTGGTTACTGCCAAAAAACATACGTGAACACTCGTATACGCTTGGATCACCTCCAAACTTAGCAGAACCAATTTCGAATAAACCTCCCGATCAGCGGTTGGTCAAAAAGAAAGATCGAGCGAAACTTTTTAAAATCTGGTTTTGAACTCCAAGTTTCATAAAATAGATTCACCCTTTCAGCGATAAGGTTTACTTTAATAATCCTTGAATTCTTCGTTCGAATCGAAATCTAAAGCAACTAGACTATGCACCTTTGATGCTACGCCGTATCATACGAAGTATGATCAAGACTATTTTGGAAAGGGAAAGATACTAAAATACACACGCGATGGGGATGAGGGGCTTATAAATCGCCTCTCAGAGCATCTTAGAAGCGGAGTTGGTACGCAATGTGAATATATAAACGGGCACAGCTCAACAGGCGTGGGGACGTAAAACCGTACCGCCGTGCCCGATAAGAAATGAGTTTGTGTCTCTATTTTACTTTCGTGGAAAAAGCCTTATATATGAGAAAAATCCACGAAAGTAAAATCTTTTGGGTTTAATGCTTTTATACACTTCTTCAAATGAAGTAAAAACATCCCCTTTATAAAAAGGCTATTTAAATATAGTATGCAAACCTCACTACAAAACCCCCCCGAAGGGGGAAAACAAAGTCAGATGACTATGCGTTGATTGACGGAGCTTCTACAGAAGCTAGGTCAAGAGGGAAGTTGTGAGCGTTACGCTCGTGCATTACTTCCATACCAAGGTTAGCACGGTTAAGTACATCAGCCCAAGTGTTGATTACACGACCCTGTGAGTCTACAACTGACTGGTTGAAGTTGAATCCGTTTAGGTTGAATGCCATTGTTGAAATACCAAGAGCAGTGAACCAGATTCCTACAACAGGCCAGATAGCTAGGAAGAAGTGTAGTGAACGAGAGTTGTTGAAAGAAGCGTACTGGAAGATTAGACGACCGAAGTAACCGTGAGCGGCTACGATGTTGTAAGTCTCTTCTTCTTGTCCGAACTTGTAACCAGCGTTAGCTGACTCGTTCTCAGTTGTTTCACGAATTAGTGAAGAAGTAACTAGAGAACCATGCATTGCTGAGAATAGAGATCCACCAAATACACCAGCTACACCAAGCATGTGGAATGGGTGCATAAGGATGTTGTGCTCAGCCTGGAAAACGATCATGAAGTTGAAAGTTCCTGAGATTCCAAGAGGCATACCATCAGAGAATGAACCTTGTCCGATTGGGTAGATAAGGAATACAGCTGTTGCTGCAGCTACTGGAGCTGAGTAAGCAACTGCGATCCAAGGACGCATTCCTAGACGGAAAGATAGTTCCCACTCACGACCCATGTATGAACATACACCGATGAAGAAGTGACAAACGATTAGCTGGTAACAACCACCGTTGTAAAGCCACTCATCAAGTGAAGCAGCTTCCCAGATTGGGTAGAAGTGAAGACCAATTGCGTTTGAAGTTGGAACTACAGCACCAGAGATGATGTTGTTTCCGTAAAGTAGAGAACCAGAAACTGGCTCACGGATACCATCGATATCAACAGGCGGAGCTGCGATGAATGCGATGATGAATACAGATGCAGCTGTAAGTAGAGTAGGGATCATTAGAACACCGAACCAACCGATGTATAGGCGGTTTTCAGTTGAAGTTACCCACTCACAAAAACGACCCCATAGAGTCGCGCTTTGACGTCTTTCTAAAGTAGCAGTCATGGTTAAAAAGTTTTTCATTTACATAGGAAACACTCTCTGATAAATCAGAGGTATATATATAATAAGAAACCTCCTTTATAGAAAGCAAGCAGAAATGAACCAAAATACAAAAAGGATTCACCATATGGGAAAAATAATGCTAAAGATGCGCCACGCCTACGTAGGCACTTTATGTGTTATACACGACGTTTCTTTGGAGGACGACAACCATTATGTGGTACCGGTGTTACATCTCTAAGGAGAGTAATAAATAGACCAGTTGTTTGAAGAGCACGCAGAGCAGTCTCACGACCAGCACCTGGTCCACAAACACGAACTTCAGCCTGCTTTACACCCTGCTCCATTGATTGGCGGGCAGCTTGTTCAGCAGCAACTTGTGCTGCGAAAGGAGTACCTTTTCGGGCTCCTTTAAAACCACATGCACCAGCAGAAGACCACGAAACAACCTTTCCTGTAACATCAGTAACAGTCACGATTGTATTGTTAAATGTTGCTTGAATGTGGACAATGGCTGTATGGATTTTTCTTCGTTTTGAAGGTTTGATTTTTTTTGACATATCGAATTTAGTTTAGATATTACCACACAGAACATAGAAGCTCACCACCAATGTGAAGTGAACGAGCTTTCTTATCTGTCACAATACCTTGTGAAGTTGAAAGAAGAGAAACTCCTAGGCCACCAAGAACCTTTGGAATATCTTTTGATTTTGTGTACACACGTACACCCGGTGTACTAATAATTTGAATATCAGTAAGACATGAGCTCTTTCCGATATATTTAAAAGAAAGAGTTACCCATTTGTCATCAACTGAGACATCTTGTAAAAACCCTTCGGAAACTAAAAGCGATGCAATAGCTCGGGTCATTTTTGTGTTCATAATTTGAACGGATGGTTGTTTGGCACGAACAGAGTTTCGAATACGAACAACCATATCACTTAAAACATGGTTCATAACAAAGAGATGAGAAGGACATGAAAGAATGCTTAGCAACGCTTAAGCTGGCATAGCCTTACGAAGTGCGGCGTTGTCCTATAAGGACATAGCCTGGCACATATTATACGTTCAGCATAACGTTGAAAACGCTTAGCCTTTAAGACGATAGGTGATTCTTCCTTTTGTAAGATCGTATGGCGTTAATTCAACAACCACGCGATCTCCAAGTAAAATTTTAATAGAATGGCGACGAATTTTTCCTGAAATGTGTGCGAGAATATGAAATCCATTTTGTAATTCAACTCGGAACATTGCATTTGGAAGACATTCAGTAACAATACCATTCATCTGAATAAGTTCTTGTTTTTGCATACACAATGAAAAACACCCTTATTTTCTTGAATAGAATTCAACAATAAGAAGTTCATTTAGTTCAAATGGAAGATTCGTACGTTGAAATGGCTGAACTGGACGTGTTACAGCAGATTCAAGAGAAAGTGTAAGGTTTTGATTAGGCGTACATTGCACACTTGGGATAGAAACTTTCTTCCCATCAATACTTACATGGCCATGGTTAATGTATTGACGTGCAGCACGGATTGTTGGGGCTAGACCAATGCGAAAAATTGTCGCATCTAAACGGTTTTCTAGCAGCTGAATAAGTAATTCTCCTGTTGATCCTTTCGAACTACGGGCTTTTTGAACATAACGCCATAGTTGACGTTCTGTTACACCGTAGTGATAACGAATCTTTTGTTTTTCTTGAAGACGGAGAGCATATTGTGATAATTTTCCGCCTGAAGCACCATGTTCTCCAGGTGGATTTTGTGATGCGCTTCGTTTCTGCACCAGTCCTGGAAGATCTCCAAGACGGCGAGTAATTTTTAGACGAGGTCCACGGTAACGAGACATAAAAAACGAGACAAAGAAAAAAAATAGAGAAAAGGTAGCATTTACATAATATCAAACATAGCTTAAAACTGCAAGTTGCACAGTATTCAAGTTTACGGTATACTTATTCCATGTCTAAGCCTTCGCATTTTCATTGTAGAAAATGTATCAGGACTTAAGTGAAGCAGTACGTTCTATATGTGGAACAGGCGGGGGATAGGCTATGCATCTTTGATGCTACCTCATATCATACGAAGTATGATTAAGACTATGGAAAGTTGTCCGAGTGGTTTAAGGTATCAGCCTTGAAAGCTGAAGTGGGGAGACTCACCCAGGGTTCGAATCCCTGACTTTCCGGAAACAAAAATTTTAGGATGGGCAAAATATTCAAAGTTTAGAATACTTTTTAGAAGCATGAAATTAGCATATTGGATGTACGCAGGCCCTGCTCATATTGGAACACTTCGTGTTGCTACTTCGTTTAAGAATGTGCATGCCATTATGCATGCACCTCTGGGAGATGATTATGCAGCGGTTATGAGAGCAATGCTAGAAAGAGAGCGTGATTTTACACCAATGACTACGAGTATTGTTGATCGACATGTTCTTGCTCGTGGATCACAAGAAAAAGTTGTTGAAAACATTACCCGAAAACAAAAAGAAGAACGCCCAGATTTAGTTGTTCTTACTCCTACATGTACATCAAGTATTCTTCAAGAAGATTTACATAACTTTGCTGAAAGAGCTGCAACAGAAGCTAACTGTGATGTTGTCCTTGCAGACGTGAATCATTATCGTGTAAACGAATTCCAAGCAGCTGATAGAACTTTTGAACAAATTGTTCGATATTTTTTAGACAAACAAGAGAAACGTCCAGAAAAAACAGCTTCTCCATCAGCAAATATCCTAGGAAGCTTTACATTAGGGTTCCACAATCAACATGACTGTCGCGAACTTCAACGTTTACTTTCAGACCTTGGGATTTCTGTTAATTGTATTTTACCAGAAGGTGGAAGTATTGAATCAATTTCTAAGCTTCCATCAGCGTGGTTTAATATTGTTCCTTACCGTGAAGTGGGTCTTATGGCCGCCCGATATCTAAAAGATAAATTTGATATGCCATACGTTTCTGCTTCCCCAATGGGAATCCTAGGAACAGCACAGTTTATCCGTGAAATTCAACCTCTTGTAGATGGAGATCCAGAATGGTATACCAACTATATTGATAAGCAAACACGATATGTTTCACAAGCAGCATGGTTCTCACGCTCAATTGACTGCCAAAATTTAACTGGTAAAAAGGCGGTTGTTTTTGGTGATGCAACACATGCAGCAAGTATGACTAAAATTCTTGTCCATGAAATGGGTATTCATGTTGTGTGTGCTGGAACGTATTGTAAACATGATGGAGATTGGTTCCGAGAACAAGTTCAAGGACTTGTTGATGAAATTTTAATTACCGATGACCATACGCAAGTTGGAGATATGATTGCTCGAAGTGAACCTGCAGCAATTTTTGGAAGTCAAATGGAACGTCATGTTGGGAAACGTTTAGGGATCCCATGTGGAGTAATTTCCGCCCCAGTTCATATTCAAAACTTCCCACTTGGGTATCGACCTTTTGTTGGGTATGAGGGAACAAATAATATTGCTGACCTTGTGTACAACTCATTTACACTTGGAATGGAGGATCACCTACTTGAAATTTTTGGTGGTCACGATACTCATGAAACAATTTCGAAAAGTTTATCAAATGAAAGCGATCTTGTTTGGACAGAAGAAAGTCTTCAAGAACTTAATCGAATTCCTGGATTTGTTCGTGGAAAAGTGCAAAGAAAAACAGAAAAATTTGCACGAAGCCAGAATGTTGACGTAGTTACTCCTGAAGTAATGTATGCAGCGAAAGAAGCTGTAGAATCATAACGTTACGCATTGAAAATTCATAGCCTTTGACTTTGTCAGGCGTAACTTCGCATAGCCTTACTAAGTTCGGCGTTGTCCTAATAAGGACATAGCCTTGATCATACTTTCACCTCATGCTTATCTTTGATAGGCATGGTTGTTATGTTATAAAAATATTGGGGTACGATTCCCCTTCCCATCAGAATGCCTACCTTCTGGTAGACCAATGATGGGACAATGGACCTTTTGATGGATTACCTTTTACTTATGATAAGATAGACCAATAGTTACGCTGATGTAGCTGTAAAAGGAGAAAAAAGTGTTCTTAAAGCAAATGAAGCTTTTGCAAGTGCCTTTTGTGGTGAAATACTTCCATCTGTCCAAATTTCAAAAACAATTGATTCGTGATATGAATGATGTTGAAGAACATAATTGACTTTCTTAACTGGAAGAAAAACTGCATCAATAGGAAGAAGTGGGCTTGGAGATTTGGACTCCTGAAATGGGCTTGAACCCACACAACCAGATGGCTGGGAATATCCTTTTGACTCAGTAAGATGCATATCGACTGAAAAAACTGAATGATCAGAAACCAGTGTTGCAATTGGTTGTGCTGGATCAACAACTTGAAGGTGAGACGGAAGGTTGATATCTTTTGCGGTTACAATTTTCTTTCCATGGTGAAAAATTTGAGCACGTGTTGGTTGATTCTCAGTTTTTTGCGGAAGGTTTGTAAAAACAAGGTTTCGGATATTTGTGATAATTTCAGGAATAGATTCTTGAATACCTGGAAGCAGGCTTAATTCATGAAAAACCCCCTCAATTTTGACACCAGTACATGCTGTAGTTTCAATTTCACTCAATAACACACGTCGTAAAACGTGTGCAACTGTTAAAGCTTGCGAATGTGAAAATGGTGCAAGAGAGAATTGTGCATACCAAAGCCTAGGATGTAATCTCTTTTGACGGAGCAAAGTAATTTTATGTGCTGTGTTCTCGTACATACGATAATGTTGGTTTTCCTTTTCCACTATTTTGTTGCGATGTTCGTTGACTTGACGCAAGGCTTACTTCACGAAGACGTTCAACTTGTTCAGGTGTTCGAACACGAGAATTTGGTGTTCTAAACGCAAGGCGTTTTTCATTCCAAAAAGCAAGAAAGCGGTTGAAAAAGTGTGTTTTATAACGAAGAACCGTTCTCATTTGTTGCATTTCAGCAATATCAGGTTGTTCATTAAATGTATAGGTTTCTAAGAATTGTTCAACAGGTTCTCGATGACGAGTTTGGATATTCGTTTCACGATCTCTTGTATTTGTATCCAAAGATTGGAAATTTCGTTGAATTCCATTTGCTCCAGCTGCATCACTCATAACATCTGCTGGATATTGTAGGAAAACTCGCCAAGTATAGTTACTTGTGGTTGCAATAATTAAACTGGCAGTAAGAATAGTAATTACCTTATTTACACTATATTTTCGTGTGCGGAAAATCGGTGCAAGAATAAAACAGAATAGAGTACTAAAGAAAATCATTCCAATCCAAATACCAACCAGGTATCCCGCATTCCCACCTTCCATTGTTGTTGTTAAACGACTTACTTGAAAAAGTTGAGGAGGATTACAAAGCATTAAAGCAAATACGCTTGGAATAAGAAGCGATTCAGGAATCTTATTTGTCTCTTGAAACATTGAGCAAATAAGTTGGAATGTAAGAATACACCCAAAAATATAAAGGAAAGGTTCAGCATCATACCAAACCTGCATAAGACCATACGATCCACTAAAAATCAAACCAAAGAAGAGTGTTTGTGCTGTCGCTGCAGCAATGGAACACCAAAAACTGGGTCGGAATCCTTGAACAAGTGCAGTTCGAAGGCAAAGTAATAAAGGGGGTGATACTGGAAGTGCTAAAAAGAAACTTTGTGTAACACCATAGAAAAAAGATGCAATCCCACCCGCCTCATGTGGCGGGGTGAAAAGTGCAACAACGTGTGGTTGAGGATCAATCATAACGAATGACAGAAAGAATTAAAAATATGCGAGTGTGTTGAAAAGAACACGTCCAACAGTTGTTAACATGTAATGATGACGTGTTTGACCAAATGAGTTTTCAAAACTGATAAGTGAAGGATACACTTTTATGCTTTGACCTGTCGTAGAAACACAACACCAAGCTAAAGGCTCATGTGTTTCAGACGTTGTACTTTGGAAAAATGGTGATGGGAAAGCATCATCTGAAAGCCAAAGAGGAGAATGAAAACGAAGAGATTCGCGTTCATACGTTTGAATAACATGGTTACGGGTTGAGAAAACACGAAGGCGAGAAGACTTCGGAATTGCTTTTGCCGATAAGGTTGCATAATAAAAACCAAGAACCATATCCTGACTCGGTGAAAGGCATGGCTCACCTGTTGCTGGTGAAAGCCAGTTGTTTGGGGAAAGCAGAAGAAGTCTTGCTTCAACAAGTGCTTCAGGTCTTAAAGGAACATGCACGGCCATTTGGTCACCATCAAAGTCAGCATTAAATGCAGGACACACAAATGGGTGAAGCTGAATAGCTCGGCTCTCTGTAATTCGAGGGAAGAAAGCTTGGATACCCATACGGTGAAGGGTTGGTGCTCTGTTTAAAAGAACCGGACGGCCTTCAACAATTTTTTGTAAAACTTGAAAGGTTGTAAGTGGGTATTTTAAACAGAAAAGTTTTGCCCCTTTTGTTGTTGTAGCGTACTTTTTGGTAATAAGGTGATGTAAAAGGAAAGGCTGAAATAATTCAAGTGCCATTTCTTTTGGAATACCACATTCAAAAAGTCGAAGCTTTGGACCAACCACAATAACAGATCGTCCAGAGTAATCAACACGTTTTCCAAGAAGGTTTTGGCGGAATCGCCCTTTCTTTCCAACGACTCTATCAGATAAAGATTTTAAAGGTTCAAATTGATCATACACCGGTGATCGACATACTGGATGCTTTAATCGTGAATTATCTAAAACGGCATTCACAGCATGTTGCACCAGACGAAGTTCTTGATATGCAATAATTTCAGGGACTCCAAGCGTTAAAAATTTTAAAAGACGTTTATTTCGATGAAGAACTAAACGGTATAAATCATTAATGTCTGAAGTAGCAAATCGACCATTTCCAACTTGAACAATTGGTCTTAAGTCCGGGGGTAAAACTGGAAGTGACCATAGAAAGAGTGATGCTGGATGAACATTTTGTTCAAGAAAATCTCTTACCATCGTAAACCCAGATAAAAGGGTTTGTCTATGTCGGTACGCTTGTCGGGCTTGTCGACGTACTTTACGGACAAGTTTTTCGTGCATTCTTTTTGAAAGAGAATGTCGAAGATGGTATGCTAGCTTTCTCTTTTGTAAAAGCACATGATGGCTTCGGACAGACTGGAGATGTGTTTTAAAATAATGTGCAATACTTTCTAAATCACTTCTTCGTAAAAGTTCAAAAAAACCATACGTTGAAGTGTTATCAAGCAGTGAACATGATGAATAATCCCAATTCATTGACCAAGGAGCTTTTTTATCATGCGATCGTGGATCTCCAGAGAAGTATCCAAGTGCTTTTAATCTCCATTCCCAAAATGTATACAGTTGGCAAGGAAGAGTTGCATGGCTCACGATTTGAAGTGACGAAACCACAAATAATCGAGCGTCTAAAACAAAATTCATCTCTTTGGTTGTAAAAAAGAATAATCGGGCAAGAGGGTTTGTTGCCCGAAATCCTTTTCGGTACCAAATATGAAGAACTGGAGTTCCTAATCGAATGAATCCCATTCGAGTTCTTCGGTGAACTGCACGTGTGATTTGTACAACACAAGTAGGGCACCAAAGTTCAGCCCTTGGAGGGCGAGGAAATTTTAATCGACCACATTGACATTCCCAATTTTTTACGGGGCCAAAAAGTCGTTCACAGAAAAGCCCATGAAATACAGGCTTTAATGTTCTATAATTTAAAGTTTCAGCTGTTGTTACTTCACCAAGACATTGCCCATTCCAAAAACGGCGGATGGCCCAATTTCGAATTTCTTGTGTTGATGCAAGCCTGATACGAACGGTTTCAAAAGGTGAATCAGCTGAAGGGCGATATGAAGAAGACATAATGAAGTATTATTAAGGCTGTTGATCAGTTCGGTTTGACGAGTATCTAATATCAAAGCAAAGCGAACGAAGTTCATATGCAAGAAGTTTGAAAGATTCAGGAGGAGATGAATTTGGGAAAGGGGTTCCACGAACAATTGATCGGAATGCTGCGTTTCGTCCTGACATATCATCAGACTTTAATGTGAGCATTTCTTGGAGCGTGTATGCCGCACCAAATCCTTCAAGAGCCCAAACTTCCATTTCACCAAGTCTTTGTCCTCCATGTTTTGATCTTCCTTTTAATGGTTGTTGTGTAATAAGTGAATATGGGCCAATAGAACGTGCATGAATCTTCTCGTCCACCATATGAACAAGTTTTAAGATGTATGCAATCCCAACTGTAATTGGGTTTTCGAAAACGAGACCTGTTCGACCGTCAAAAAGACGAATCTTTCCAGGTGTTTTTGGCTCAAAAAGCCAAGCTGATTGGGTTTTCTTACGAGCTTCATAAAGCTTTTTGTACACAAACATACGCGAAGTTCCTGCCCCATGAAGTTCATCAAAAGCACGAATACGATAATATTCTTCAAGTGATAAGCCTGCTAATCCTGCAAGACATTCAAAAAGTTGTCCAACATTCATTCGAGATGGTACCCCTAGTGGGTTTACAACCACGTCTAGTGGAGTTCCATCAGGTAGGTATGGCATATCTTCTCTAGGAAGTACATTTGATACAATACCTTTATTTCCATGTCGACCAGCAATCTTATCGCCAACCTGAAGTGGGCGTGAAAGGGCAACATGAACAAAAACAATTCCTTGATTTCTTTTCTTTCCACGTGGGAAAAAGCTTGTTTGTACAACTCGACCCGTTGAACCATGTGATAAACGGAATGATGAATCACTATATTGTGGGCGTTTGGTTTCGAAAATAGCGTATAAAAGACGTTCTTCAGGAGTTGGAGCAACTTCTGGTCTTGGAACTTTTTTCCCAACCAGAATATCACCATTTTGAACCCATGTCCCAGGTCGAATCAATCCATATTTATCGAGTGTTGAGAATTTTTGTGTTCCATCAGCAAGTGCTGGTGGATCTGAGCAGAAAATTTCTTCGCCTTTTTGGGTTGTTCGTGTTTCAGTTTTTAATCTTTCAATATGGAATGAAGTAAAAACATGATCGTATACAACACGCTCATTCATAAGAACAGCATCTTCGAAATTGTATCCTTCCCACGGCATATATCCAATAAGGACATTTTTTCCTAGTGAGAGTTCTCCAAATTCTGTTGTTGATGTATCAGCAAGCACATCACCACGTCGAATACTCATACCCTCAGAAACTGTTGGTCGTTGAGAAAGAACTGTATTATGGTTAGAACGATGGAAACCATCTAATGCATAAGTGGTGATTTCAGGGTGTGAACCCGGATATCCATCACCATTATGGCCGGTAATCTGGATAGTTTTACAATCTGTATACGTTACAATTCCACTGGTTTGTGCAACCATAACTGCTCGTGAATCTCTTGCTACAGCTCCCTCCATACCAGTTCCAACAATTGGACGCTCAGGGTTCGCTAATGGAACAGCTTGACGTTGCATGTTTGATCCCATAAGGGCTCTGTTTCCATCATCATGTTCTAGGAAAGGAATAAGAGCAGTTGCAACTGAAATCATCGCAACAGGTGAAACATTACTGAACTGCACATTCTTTCTTGGAAGTGATAAAACAGCAGCACCAAAACGGCTTGGAAGCACATTTTGTTTTGTTGTTGGTGAGAAGAAAGCAGTTGTTTTTACCTGCTCCTCTTGTTCAGCACGTAAAAAAGTTGCTTGTTTTTTGTTTGCCCCAGAATCAACCGGCCTGATAGTCTCAGTAAAAAGGAATGGACTTTCTAAGAATCCAAGAGACGTAACACGTGCATGACTTGCTAATGAATTTACAAGACCAGCATTTTTTCCTTCTGGAGTTTCAATTGGACACACTCGTCCATAATGACTTGGGTGAATATCACGAACTGCTAATCCAGCTTCACGACTTACTCCACCAGGCCCTAAACTTGTTAATCTTCGTTTTTGTGTTACTTCAGCAAGTGGATTTGTTTGATCCATAAACTGAGAAAGTTGACTCATTCCAAAAAACTCTTTGAGTGTTTTTGTTAATGGTTTTTGGTTAAAGACGAGGTTATTGGTCTTATAACCAATTTCAGATGGGCACGTCCCATGAGATACTTGTGCAATAGGCGCGTCAGTTTGACGTGATCGGTATGAGTAAGTAATAGACCACTGAAGTGAATCTTGACGAAGAGGGTACCAACTATGAGAAATTGGGAAAGATTTTTTATACTGTGTGAATTTAGAAGATGATTTCACAACGCAATTGGTTGAAGCTTGAAGAAAACTGTCGAAACCGAGAGTGTTTGATTTTTGTTTTGTTCTAAAATCAATACAACGTGCATGAAGAGGAATTTCTTTTGGCTTTTCATGTCCAGCATAAAGCCAATCTTGTCCAGACTTTCGGAATCGGATTCCTTTTTCTTCAGATAAACGCTTAATCCCTAATCGGACTTGGTTTTGGAATAGTTCATGAAGGAGGCGAACACGACGGTTTTTTAGGTGATCAATATCATCTGGTTGTAGGATACCACGCTCTAATTGAAGGAAAGCTTCAATACCCTGAAGAATATCTTCAGGTGTTAGACAGAGAATAGAATTTTCAGATTGAAATTTTTGATTCACTTTTTGTCTTCCAGCTTTTCCAAGTGTATACCCGTTTGGAGAAAAAAGTTTCGTTGCTAAAAACTCCCTACCACGGCGACTCCCGTTTTTTTGTCGGAGTGCAGAATTTCTTTTTTCACGTGATTGCTCAGTGAGACCAAAAATCCAGCCTAAATAGCGAAGTGCTGCACGTCGATTACTTGGGTCACCTTGTTCAAGTGACGCCCATAAAGACTGTGGGTTCGAAATACTTTTTTGAAGCAGGGAATCAGTAATTCCTAATGCTCGAAGGAAAACGAATAGACCAACTTTCTTATAATCGTTAATACGAACAAAAAGAGCGTCCCCCTTTCCTCTTTCCAGACGAAGCCATACTCCACGGTCAGATACAAAACTAACAATATAGCTACGTTTATTTTTTGGAAGAAGGTGAACTTTATAATAAATATTGGGGCATCGCACCATTTGGTTTAAAAGCACACGTCGCACACCATTAATAAGGAAATTTCCACGATCGGTTAAAAGTGGAATTTTTCCAAGACAATAGTATGGCATAGTGGGCATCTTAGCCGGTGTCTGCCCAAGGATAGCACATGGAACATAAAGCCTTGCATCATAGGTTTGCATTTTTTCAACGCAAACTTCAGGCGGGTAGCGTGGTCGGAGAAGTTTATAATCCTTCGCATTCACAACTAAGGTTCCTTGTGATGTTGTAATTCCTTGGAAGCCATTTTCAAGCTCTTCAAGAAGACCTTTTTCTAAAAAAAATCTGAAACTTTCAAGCTGAAGAGCTAATAAATCAGGAAGATATGGGTACATTTCTGTGTTAATTCCAACGTTCTTGACGTTTTTTGGGTTTTTAGGTACTATCAACGTAACAAGAGGCGGTATAGCCAAGTGGTAAGGCAGAAGATTGCAAATCTTTTATCCCCCAGTTCGAATCTGGGTGCCGCCTAAATATAAATGCTTACCTTTAATAGGTATAAGCATCCATCCCCCGTAGGGGAACGTTGACATAATGATGCGCCAGCTATGCTAGCGCAAACGTTGCCAGGTTTACAAAAGCTGGTTTTGCCCACCTAGCAATGTAATTGCATAATAGATAGGATTAACCAATGACCCTAGACCGGTTTCACCCGGTTTAAGATTTAGCTTTTTAGATCATACTTTGTATGATACTGCGTAGTATCTTAGATACATAGCCTTTGGCTTTGCCAGGCGTTATCCTATAAAGACATAGACTTTGGCTACGCCAGGCGTAGCTTAGCATAGCCTTATAGAGATATGCCTACCAACTTGCTTTTGTAACTCCTGGAAGAAGACCTTTGTGTGCCATTTCGCGTAGAGCATTTCTTGAAAGCCCAAAATCACGATAAAATGCATGTGGTCGTCCAGTTTGTTGACATCGGTTTTGAACCCGAGTCGGTGCACTATTACGTGGAAGTTTTTGGAATGCGAATTGCACGTCCAGTTTTTCACGGAAAGATTGTGCTTTTTTCATGTCAGCTTTTAATGCTGTTCTTTTTGCTGCGTATTTTTGAACAAGCTTCATGCGCTTCTTCTCACGCTCAATCATGCTTTTTTTAGCCATATGTTTTCTGAAGAAGGTTTTGGAAAAGTGCAGGCTCAAGAAGTGCAAGTTGAGAAAGGGATTTTCTATTTACAAGAATACCTTTTTTCTTTAAAGCATGCATAAAGGTACTATATGTGAACGATGACGTTCCACGAACAGAAGCATTAATACGACGAATCCAAAGACGTCTGAAAGAAATCTTCTTCTTTTTACGACCCGCGTATGCATATTTCTGCGCTTTCATTACTTGTTGGTTCGCAGTTCTAAAAAGCTTAGAGTGACCACCTCGGAATCCTTTTGCAGATTCTAAGATACCCATTCGACGTTTTCTAGCAACGAATCCTCGTCTAACTCGTGTCATAAAAATATGATGTATAAAAAGTGAGATGTGACACGCCCTGTAGGACTTGAACCCACGACATTTGGTTTTGGAAACCAATGTTCTACCAACTGAACTAAGAGCGCCATTTCACTTTAGTGTATCCCATCTCCCCACTTCATGGGTGGGAGGATGTTTTTTGCTTACTCAGAATGAGGTTATCAACTTGAGCAAGCAAATGGAATGTGAAAAGTATTATTTCAGGATTGCAGAAACAACACCAGCACCTACAGTTCGACCACCTTCACGGATAGCGAAACGCATTCCATTTTCGATCGCAATTGGGTTGATAAGTTCAACAACCATTTTAATACGATCTCCAGGCATTACCATTTCTGTTTCAGTTCCATCATCAGCTAGGAAAGATTGGATTTTTCCTGTTACATCAGTTGTACGAACATAGAATTGTGGTCGGTATCCAGCAAAGAAAGGAGTGTGACGTCCACCTTCTTCTTTGTTTAGGATGTAAACCTGTGATTCAAAATCAGTGTGTGGTGTAATACTTCCTGGCTCAGCAAGTACCATTCCACGTTGGATATCTTCTTTCTGAATACCACGAAGAAGAATTCCTACGTTATCCCCAGCTACACTTTGATCAAGAGTTTTTTGGAACATTTCAAGTCCAGTAACAGTTGTTGTACGTGTTTCACGAAGACCAACAAGCTCTACGTTATCACCAACGTTTACAACACCACGTTCAACACGACCAGTTGCTACAGTTCCTCGTCCTGTAATTGAGAATACGTCCTCAATTGCCATAAGGAAAGTTTTATCTGTTGCACGTTCCGGAGTTGGAACATACTCGTCAACTTGGTTCATAAGATCAAAAATCTTATCAACCCACTTGTTATCTCCAGCAGAAATTGATTCTGCTTCTGTAAGTGCTTCAAGTGCAAGAAGAGCTGATCCTGAAACAATAGGGATATCATCTCCTGGGAATTCGTAGTTACTTAATGTTTCACGAATTTCCAGTTCAACTAGTTCTAGTAGTTCCTCATCATCAACTTGGTCTTCTTTGTTTAAGAATACAACGATGTTAGGTACTCCAACCTGCTTTGCAAGAAGAAGGTGCTCTTTTGTTTGTGGCATAGGACCATCAGCCCCTGAAACAACAAGAATAGCTCCATCCATTTGTGCTGCACCTGTAATCATGTTTTTTACATAGTCAGCGTGTCCTGGACAGTCTACGTGAGCGTAGTGACGAGTTTCTGTTTCGTACTCAACGTGAGCAGTATTAATAGTAATACCACGAGCTTTTTCTTCAGGAGCAGAGTCAATATCTGCATAACCTTTTCCAACAGTTCCTGCACGAGATGCCATTGCCATTGTAATAGCTGCAGTTAGAGTAGTTTTTCCGTGGTCAACGTGACCAATTGTTCCGATATTTACGTGCGGTTTTGTACGCTCAAATTTTTCTCTTGCCATAAAAGGATAAGAAACACAAAGTCTGATTTAATTTTGGTTAACTAGCGCCAGCATATGGACCTTGTAAGGGCATAGAATCTGGCGCTAGGGGTATTACGTGGTTGAGTTACCAGTTACGTAGCATAGGTAGGTCTGGATAGCGTTAGCTTTCAAATGGAAGACCTAAAAGCTGAAGAAGAGAAAGGGCTTCAGCATCTGATGAAGCAGTTGTGCAAATAGAAATATCCATTCCTTTTACTTGGTCAACTGTTTCGTAAGATAGTTCTGGGAACATAAGCTGTTCTGCAAATCCAAGTGTGTAGTTTCCACGTCCATCAAAACTTTTTGCTGGAATACCTTGGAAATCTCGAATACGAGGAAGTGCCAGATGAATAAAACGGTCTAAAAATGCATACATTTTTTCTCCACGAAGAGTTACAGAAACACCAACAGGTACGTCTTCACGTAATTTGAAGGCAGCAATGGATTTCTTCGCTCGTGTAATTACTCCTTTTTGTCCTGAAAGATTGGTTAATTCATCAAGACAAGCTTCAAGAAGTTTTGCATTTGACCCTGCATCTCCAACTCCACGGTTAATAACAATTTTTTCCACTTTGGGAATTTGATATGTATTGGAGTATGAATACTTTTTCTGAAGTGCGGGTGCAACTTCAGTGGTATAAAAACTTTTTAATCGTTGTGTCATGGTTTAAAAAACTTCTGGTGCTAATTAAAGAATTTTGGTGTAATTTTTTTCACGAAGTTCACGTGCAACCGGACCAAACACACGTGTTCCACGTGGGTTTCCATCCTTTTGAACAACAACAGCGGCATTTTCATCGAATTGAATCCAAGTACCGTTCGGTCGTCGAACAGGTTTTGAAACACGTACCACAACAGCTTGAAGAACATCAGATTTCTTCACAGCCATATTCGGAAGAGCTTCTTTAACAACACCAATAATTCGATCCCCAACAGTTGCATATTTAGGATTTGATGTTCCAAGTACACGAACACATTGAATCACTCGTGCACCACTATTATCTGCGACTTTTAAGCGCGTTTGCGGTTGAATCATAGGAAGATGTGTTTATGTGTGAGCAATAACTTTGGTTTTCATTGGCATTTTGTAGCCAGCCATTCGCATAGCTTCGCGGGCAATACCTTCTGGTACACCAGTAAGCTCATAAATAATTTTTCCGGGTTTAATAATAGCAACCCAGTAATCTGGTGATCCTTTTCCAGACCCCATTCGTGTTTCAGCAGGTCGAACAGTAATAGGACGATCTGGGAATACACGAATCCAAAGTTTCCCTCCACGTTTTGCGTATCGTGTAATAGTACGACGACCAGCTTCAATTTGTCGTGAAGTTAACCATGTTGGTTCAAGGGCCTGAAGACCGTAATCTCCATATGCAAGAGTGTTTCCACGACTTGCTGTTCCTCGTCGATGTCCTCTATGGTATCGACGGAATTTTGTTTTCTTCGGACTTAACATGATATCTTACTCTATTTTTGAACCCACACTTTAATACCTAAAACACCATAGATTGTCTGTGCAGGGCGTGTACAATAATCAATTGGTACTCGAAGAGTATGAAGTGGCACACGTCCTTCACGTGCCCATTCACTTCGAGCAATTTCTGCACCGTTTAATCGTCCAGAAATTTGAATTTTAATTCCTTTTACTTTCGCTTTCTGCGCTTGTTGGATCGCACGCTTCATAGCTCGGCGGAATGCAACTCGTTTTTCAAGTTGAAGTGCAATATCTTCAGCAATTGCAACTGCATCAGTTGGGGATGAGCGCACAAGGCTTAAACTCATTTTTGATGGAATACGTTTCTTCACTTCAGCAACCAGTGGCACAAGTGCATTTTTCCCATTTGCATCAAGAAGACTTTGTGGTCGAAGTAAGAATAATGTCACTTGGATAAGATCAGCTTGACGCTGAATATGAATATCCGTTACGACAGCATCTTGTAACTTTTTCGTAAAGAAATCTCGTAGGAAAGCATCTTCTGCAACATATTTTGCATACTGTGTTGGTTTTGCAAACCATTGAGATTTGTGCGATTGGCTAACCCCAAGGCGAAAACCTACTGGATGTACTTTTTGACCCATTCTTATCTCCTTTTAGCTTTTTTATCGTTTTTGATATGACCTTTAAAATATCGGGTCGGTGAAAATTCACCAAGTTTGTGTCCAATCATTTGATCTGTAATAAACACTGGGATATGTTCTCGACCATTATGGACAGCGATTGTATGACCAATCATCATCGGAACAATTGTTGATCCGCGTGACCATGTCGTAATCACTTTCTTTTCATTTTTTGCATTTAATTGTTCAACTTTCTTTAAAAGATGACCTGCAATGAAGGGAGGCTTCATAGTCCAAATCTAGGTTTCGTAATTATGCGCTAGCAATTTGCTAACTATTATTTGCTATTTCTGCGGCGGACAATATACTGGTTTGAGAATTTCTTCTTCTTACGAGTTTTTTGTCCTAACGCTGGTTTACCCCATGGAGATACTGGTCGAGCACGACCAATTGGAGAACGTCCTTCTCCACCTCCATGTGGGTGATCACATGGGTTCATAACCACACCTCGAACCGTTGGTCGTTTACCGAGCCAACGCATACGACCAGCTTTCCCGATTTTACGGTTAGCTACATCGCGGTTTCCAACCTGTCCAATTGTTGCCCAGCACGTCTCATGAACAAGACGAACTTCTCCCGATGGAAGACGAAGAGTCACAAATTTCCCTTCTTTAGCTACAATTTGTGCTCCTGTTCCAGCAGCACGAACAAGTTGACCACCTTTTCCAGGTTGTAATTCAACATTATGCACCGCAACACCAAGTGGTGTATTCATTAAAGGAAGTGAATTTCCAATTTTATTTGGTGCTGTTACGCTTGAAATAACAGTGTCCCCAATTGTTAGTCCTGAGGGGTGCAGGATATAGCGCTTCTCACCATCTGCATATTCAAGAAGTGCAATATCTGCAGTTCGGTTTGGATCGTACTCAATTGTACTTACCACCGCTTGAATATCCTTTTTATCTCGACGGAAGTCAAGAGTACGGTAGAGACGTTTGTGGCCACCTCCGCGGTGGCGACAGGTAATAATACCTCGGTTATTGCGTCCAAAATTTCTTTTGAACCCCGTTGTTAAACTTTTTGCCGGTTTCGTCATTGGAAATCTAAAAATTATTGATCAAAAAGAGGAATTTTATCGCCAGCTTTTAAAGTTACAATTGCTCTTTTGTATTTACTTCGAGAACCCATTGTTTGTCCAAGTCGAATTTTCTTTCTTGGAGGGCAGTGAGTATTTACTCGAACAACTTTCACTTTGTAATAATCTTCGATAAATTGTTTAAGAGTTGTTTTTGTGACATTCGCCGCCACATCAAATGTATATTGGTCGTATTCTTCAATACGATCAATCGTTTTTTCGGTTAATACCACGCGTTTTACGAAGTCAATCATGGACAGAATATGTGTTAAATCTTGGTACCCTACTCACATTTTTTTAATTATGCGTATGCAATGCAATTGCATAGTTTATGAAAGGATAGATCGTTAATCGGGGGATATCCCACAATAGAGTGTACAAATCACCCACCTATATGTATAGATTCTTTTTAAAAATAAAATATTTTGTTATTTAAAAAGAAATGTTTTATATGTTTTTTATTGCAAATATTCTAATAAAAAATCAAATATATTGCAAAAGTGCATGTATACATTCCAGTGTATAACCCCCTTCACCTTATATCTAATCAAATAGATTTATTAGAAGGGGGGTGTTTTAATTATTCGAAATCTTTTGAAACAGGGTTACGTCCTGGGTCATTTGATAGGAATCCAAAAACGAAAAGTGATACGAAGAAGATCACAACAGTATAAACAAGAACTTTAAGAGCTAACATACAACAAGAAGATTTTTGTTCTAACACAAGTCTAACTTTAGTGTACGAAAAAAAATCTTATAGTGCCAACCTGATATACTTTGATTACCAACTATTAAACATTTTTAAATATAGTAAAACCTGCTAATCCCCCCTAAAAGGAGGGAGAATTTTCTTACTTAACAATACGAGGAGGGTCGCGGAAGAAAATAGCAAAGAATAGGACACCTAGTGTTCCTACAAGAAGAAAAGTGTAAACAAGAGCTTCCATAAATTGAAATGTGTGTAAATTAGTTTGACATGGTAAACCCATGCCGGTTCTATAGGGACGGAAACGGTAAGTTAATCATCCCTTAATCCAGTTTTACCAACCTAACCCTATCAGAGCAGGGCGTAGTCGATAAAAAAGACATTAGATAGTTTGACGACGAGTTGTTACATCACCAAGCTTCTGGAATGCACCGAATTCAACCTGCTCATCAAGGTCTGGATCAATACCAGCGAATACATCACGGAAAATAGTACGAGAACCATGCCAGATGTGACCAAAGAAGAATAGAAGTGCGAAGTTTAGGTGACCAAAAGTGAACCAACCACGTGGGCTACTACGGAAAACACCGTCAGATTGAAGAGTTGCACGGTCAAATTCGAAAATTTCACCAAGTTGTGCACGACGTGCATATTTCTTTACAGTTGAAGGATCTGTAAATGTTAGGCCATCAAGCTCTCCACCATAAAATGTTACACGAACACCAACCTGCTCAATAGAGTACTTCGATTCAGCACGACGGAATGGTACGTCAGCACGTACAATACCATCTTTATCAAGAAGAAGAACAGGGAATGTTTCGAAGAATGTTGGCATACGACGAACAGAAAGTTCACGACCATCCTTATCTGTGAATGATGCATGTCCAAGCCATCCTGCTGCAATACCATCTCCATTATCCATTGGTCCTACACGGAAAAGTCCACCTTTAGCAGGGTTGTTTCCGATGTAATCGTAGAACGCAAGTTTTTCTGGAATCTTCGACCAAGCTGTTCCAAGACTGTCGCCCTCAGCAACACTCTTTTGAACACGCTTTTCAATTTCTTGTTGGAAGAATCCTTGGTCCCACTGATAACGAGTAGGTCCAAATAGTTCAATTGGCGTAGCTGCTGATCCGTACCACATTGTTCCTGAAGCAACGAAAGCTGCAAAGAAAACAGCAGCAATTGATGATGAAAGAACAGTTTCTACGTTACCCATACGAAGTCCTTTGTAAAGACGTTGTGGTGGGCGAACAGTTAAGTGGAAAAGACCTGCAAGGATTCCAAGAATACCAGCCGCAATGTGGTGACTAGCAATTCCACCCGGGTTATACGGATCAAATCCTTCAGCACCCCATGCTGGAGCAACTGGTTGTACACGACCTGTTAGACCGTATGGATCAGATACCCAAATTCCAGGACCAAAAAGTCCAGTAACGTGGAATGCCCCGAATCCAAAACATAGAACACCAGAAAGGAAAAGGTGAATTCCAAAAATTTTCGGAAGGTCTAAAGCTGGATCTCCAGTACGAGGATCACGGAAAAGTTCTAGATCCCAGTATACCCAGTGCCAAATAGCAGCAAGGAAAAGAAGTCCAGAAAGTACAATATGACTCGCTGCTACACCTTCATAACTCCAAACACCAGGGTTGCTTGCTGATTCACCAGCAATGTTCCATCCACCCCATGAACCAGTAACGCCTAGACGTGTCATGAATGGAAGAACATACATACCCTGACGCCACATTGGGTTTAGAACAGGATCAGATGGATCAAAAATAGCTAGCTCATAAAGAGCCATTGATCCAGCCCACCCTGAAACAAGAGAAGTATGCATTAAATGAACTGCAATTAGTCGTCCTGGATCATTCAGAACAACAGTATGCACACGATACCATGGTAGTCCCATAAAAAGAAAGAGAAAAAAACCTATTGCTTTCTTACCTAACAAATGAAAATATCTAGGGCCAATATAACCCAGCGAAATGCTGAAAGTGCATAGCCTTGATCCTACTTTGTAGGATACGGCGTAGCATTAAAAATGCATAGCCTTTAGCTTTGCCAGGCGTAGCATCAAAGATGCATAGCCTCGTGAAATATGGCTTTGTCCTATATGCGCTAGGTAAGCTATCCGTTTAAAAGATTAGCTTTAACATGGCTAAGGACATAGGCTTAATTTAATAGTGATAGTTTTACTGTTTCCATTAAATTAAGCCAAACCCACCTTAATAAGGTCAAAAACTACGCGTTTTGTGCAACTTGGTCAACAAGTCCGTAGTCTTTTGCTTCGCGAGCTGAAAGGAAATTATCTCGGTCCATATCTTTTGCAATCACTTCTAATGGCTGACCTGTTCGTTCAGCATAAATTGATCCTACTTGACGACGGATGCGAGCTACCTCTTCAGCTTCACGTGTTACTTCTGATGCTTGACCTTGACTTCCACCTTGTGGTTGGTGAATCATTACTCGGGAATGAGGAAGTGCAATACGGTGCCCTTTCTCTCCTCCAGCAAGAATAAATGAAGCCATTGAAGCTGCGATTCCAACACAAATTGTTGTAACACCCGCTTCAATATGGTGCATACCATCGTAAACGGAAATACCACATGTTACAGACCCACCAAGTGAGTTAATGTAAATAAAAACACGCTGTGATTTATCCTCAGCGCTTAAATAAAGCATAATACCAACAAGTTGGTTTGCTAGTTCATCATCTAAATCTGATCCTAAAAATAGAACTCGTGATCTATATAGTCTGTTATATAGATCCACCCACTGAGGTGTTGGTTCACCAGGAAGACGGTATGAAACTTTTGGGACTCCAATTGGCATACTAATTCTGTCTTTTTTTGTTCTGTTACCTAATGAAATTTCTAAAACCCCCTGTTTATAGGGGCCTGACTAAGCCCCGAGTAGCATCATGATAATTTTATATTGATGCATAACACATTGGCTCACAAATTTTCGTCTCACATTATGAATGTGTAGCGGGTTATTGTTTTTTACAGGCAAATCGTTAAACACGAAAGGTTTAAGTAGTAAAAAATAGGCATAAGTGGCTTCTTTGGAAAAGAAGCAAGTTTCTTTAAAAATGAAAGCTTATATATATAGTTTACTTAGATTTTTCTAAGATGCAAGAGAAAGGTCTCTTTATAACAGATATGTTTAAAATGAAATTTCTCTTATGTTCCCATCCGTAGATGGGCAAAGATTAATCTTCATGCTCTTCAAATGGATCACGAAGGGATTTTGATGGTGGCCCAAATCCTACATAAATAGAATATCCTGTAACACTTAACAGAAGGCACCAAACAAAAACTGTTAGAAAAAAAGCTGGAGTTTCCATAAATTTGTTATACTACGTTTAGATGCATGGCAAAGCCATAAAGCAAGTATACCAGGGAAGCTTCTTTCCAAGCAACAATTTTTTGACAGAAAGTAAACAAATAAACAAACTTATACGTGTATGGCGACAAGTACAGAACTTAAAGCAAAGGCTCCACAAGGAAAAGTAACAGCTCTTGGAACAGCTTTAAAACCACTAAACTCAGAGTACGGGAAAGTAGCTCCGGGGTGGGGAACAACTGTTGTAATGGGCGTTTTCATGGGCCTTTTTGCTGTTTTCCTAGTTATTCTTCTTGAAGTATATAACCAGTCGGTTATTCTTGATGGAGTTGACATGAGTTGGCAAAGTATGTCTGGATACTAAAATCCCCTTCACATATGCTTATTAGGCGGCGTAAGTAATTGTGGCTTATTATAAAGATCCTTAGGGTAATTAATATAAGGTACGATAAACTTTCACAAAGCAAACGATAAGCTATGCGCGATTAAAACTATGCCGGCTTCGACCGGCTTCCCCTTCTCTACTCATACTGCATAGTGTGAAACGATTTTATTCGGCTAAACAAGTGGAGAGGGGGATACTCTCTCGAAGAAAAAGTTGCACACCCATACTTTTCTTTTTACTAT
>Ga0099800_1083_pt1 | contig 27581 bp, 10 predicted proteins | sample Uncmet6_SortRC_1_FD_89868 | JGI IMG/M metagenome (GOLD analysis project Ga0099800, IMG submission 89868) | Marine eukaryotic communities from CALCOFI LINE 67, Pacific Ocean - CN11_C50_N6_SortRC_1 | ecosystem: Environmental > Aquatic > Marine > Oceanic | place: Pacific Ocean: Monterey Bay... | reverse complement strand
GAACAATTGCCAAGTTTTATTGTCTGCTCTGCGTTCTGGTGCTCTCATTTTCCCCATCCATTTTTCTTTCTGCTCTGCTCCCAGCTCGGAGTCCCTGCCTGAGCCACAGGAGGGGTGAGTCCCGGGGGAGTCCCAGTCAAAATCTGCTCAGCTTGCAACTCTAAATCTCTAAATAATCACCAAAATTCCAAAATTACATATTTCAATTCTCCAAGTGAAAACATGAAGAATAAAACACTTAAAAAAGATTCTTCAAAGCGTAGAAAATTGAATTCTGAACATAATAATGATAATAATGAATTTGAAGAAGAAATAGATGAAGTTGAAAGTCTCAAAAAGAAAATATTAGAAGAAGTTCCAGAACGAGGTACACAATCATCAAGTAACGATAATCTGTATTTTAAAGATTATCCATTGAGTATACCAACGCTAAAAGGCTTGGATACCATGAATTTAATACGTCCTACTGATATTCAAGCTGCTAGTATTCCACATGCATTAGCTGGTAGAGATATTTTAGGGGCTGCAAAAACTGGAAGTGGTAAAACTTTAGCCTATATTATACCAGTAATTGAAAGATTATATGTAGAGAGATGGTCTACATCGGATGGCCTTGGTGCAATAGTAATTGTACCAACAAGAGAATTAGGTTTACAGGTATTTGATGTTTTAAGAAGTGTTGGCAAAAAACATCATATTTCTGCTGGCTTAATTACTGGAGGTAAAAAAGAATTTGAAGGTGAGCAATCGCATTTAGTTAAGATGAATGTATTAATTGCTACACCTGGCCGTTTACTACACCATTTTGAACAAACTCCTGGATTTGATGCTTCTAATTTACAAATTGTAGTATTAGACGAAGCCGACAGATTGCTAGATATGGGTTTTCAAGACCAATTAGATCGTATCATGGATTATATTCCTTTAGAAAGACAAACATTATTATTCAGTGCAACACAAACGAAAAGTGTCAAAGCTCTTGCTCGTCTAAGCCTTAATACACCTGAATATCTAGCAGTTCATTCCAAAGAAGAAAGTGTTACTCCTCAAAAACTTACTCAGCATTATGTAATTGCTTTATTACCTGAGAAGGTTGATGTATTATTCAATTTTTTAAGAACGCATACATCAAGTAAAATTATAGTATTCTTTAGTACATGTGCTCAAGTACGGTATTTACATGAAGTAATGAGAAGTATGCAACCAGGGCTTCCTTTAAGTGCATTACATGGTAAAATTAATCAAAATCGAAGAACCACTATTTACATGGATTTTTTAAGGAGAAAATCTGCATGTTTATTAGCGACTGATATTGCTTCACGTGGATTGGACTTTCCTCATGTAGATTGGGTAGTGCAAGTTGACGCTCCAGAAGACACTGATATGTACATTCATCGAGTTGGGCGAACAGCTCGCTTCACATCTGCTGGACGAGCGTTACTCATGCTGATGCCTTGTGAAGAAAGGAATATAACAAGTGAATTAAGAACTGCTGGTGTACCTATTAAAAAACTTACAGTAAATAAACAAATAACTATCTCTGTAGCCCGAAAAGCTAATGCTTTTCTTGCTTCTCATCCTGAATATCGTCAACTTGCAAAGAAAGCTTTTATTGGATATTTACGATCATTAATGCTTATTCCCAGAAGAAATATGTTATATTTTGATAGTAGTAGTAACAATGATAGGAATGATGGTGCTGGTTATGGGCCTCGTAAAGCGTTAGATCTTGAATCATACGCAAGTAGTCTAGGATTGCCATTCATGCCTGATCTACCACCTGCTATAACTTCCTTTAACACACCAAATCATACAAATAATAGTGGATCTAGGAGGAAAAATGATGATGATGCTAATAGAGATGAAGATGTTGATGAATCTCAAAGAGTCACAGATATAGCTAGACAAGAAGTCAGATCTAAGAAGAATGTTAATCGATCATTAGACAAACTCAAAAAGCAGATTAAAGAAGAAAAAGCTGCTAAAAGAGCTGCTCGAGAAGCTGCAGCTGCAGCTGCTGATGCTGCGCAAAATGATATACGAAAACGTAAGGTTACAGATACTCAAAGTGATTCGGATACAAGCGGTAGCAATAGTAGTAGTAGTAGTAGTAGTAGTAGTAGTAGTAGTAGTGACAGCAATAGCGACGACGATAGTGATAGTGATAATGATGACGATTTATTGAAAGTAAAGAAGACTCAGTCATGGATGGATATAGACATCGACACTCAAGATGCAGATACACTGAGAGAAACAGAAATTGCTAAGAAAAAATTACAATTGAAAGAAAAACAGAAAATGAAAATAGACAGTAGAACAGGTGAGAGTCGTGCAGCGGTGTCTCTGAATAAGAAGACTTTATTTGATGAAGATGGTAACCAAAAGAAAGGTTTGCAGATGATAAAAGCATCTGATGCGCCTGTAAATAGTTATGAGAGAAAGAAAGTCATTGATCAGTATGCCCATGAGGTGAGAGAGCGGGTGGACAAAGGTCGTCATGAGGATGCGAAACGGGAGAAACAACGTATTAAATCAAAACACGAGAAAGAAAAAGAAAAAGAAAAAGAAAGAGAAAGAAAAAATGGTGGAGATAATAATGATGATGATGGCTTTGGTGGTGGATTTGAAGTGCAATTAGGGGGTGCCAACAGTGGTGACGAGAAAAGTGATAATAGTGATAATGATAGTGATAGTGAAGATGATAGACTACAACGTAGTAAACAAGGTAAGAAATGCTCTACACAAGTCCAATCAAAAGCAAGATCTTATTCCGATTCTTCTCCTGATGACGAGGATGGTGATAATGATGATAATGACGATTACGATGACAACGGCATTGATAATTTTGATGCTACTCAAGAGTTAGCCCTGCGTCTTATACAACGTAGATAAATAACAAGTATAACAAATTTCAAAACTATATGACTAAAAGGGAGAATGTTTATTTAACACTAAAATATTCTTATCTACTTGAATCAATTAAAATTATAAAATTATGATAAGAATATGTTCTACTCCTCCTTATCTAAGTATTTTCTATGCAAAAATGTTGTAGCACTTCCCCATGCTTCATCCATCACAACTTGTTTGGCGCATTGTAAATATTTACAAGGTAATGGTTTAGTTGTGGTTATAACCATAGCCCCTTTTTTTAAATCACTACACATATCTGATAGTTTATTCAATAATTCATCATCGAAACATGTACTATTGATAAATACTACATCAGCATCTTTCCAATCTAATTCTAAAGCATCAGCATGATGAAATTCGAATTCAGTAGCTTGTACATCTTCTGGTGCGGTGGTTTTGACATTATCATCCCAATGTAATTTTACTCCAGTTGTTAAATTATATAAATTTTCTAATATTTCTATGCCTATGCATTTATCAAATCGATGTAATAATGCTGCCGCAAATACTGGCCTGCCACTACCACAACCAATGTCAACAAATTTATGCGCTCTTTCATTTCTATTAAAACCTAAATTATATAATTCTTTAAACATTATTGCAAATGGATGAAATAATATTTCGCCGTATGTTAAACTAGCAATATTTACACCATTCTCTTCACGTTCTTTTCTACTAGCCATTTTAGCGACATGCATTGGTACATCTTCATACAAATGTTCAAATATATCTTCCAATTTTCCTAGTTCTTCCTCACCCAATATTTCTTCTTTTTCTTCACCAGTTTCCTCAGAAGGTTTCTCTTCACTCATAATTTATCTTTACTTACGTTTAGTCCCTTCTTCCTTTTAATATTTTAAGCGAATATTTTCGTTTACTCAGCCTGTTCGTCTGAATTTTGTTATAACTTACAAACTAAAAAAAACAAAAAAAATGGTAATGTTGATGTTGCAACGCTAACCTATATTGACTTGGTTTTTTTTTGATCTGAAAAAAACTAACCAATTTTGTAACTTAGGGGTGTGAAAATCCTTAGTGATTGTTTTTGATTTTTAGAGGAGATCAAAGTTATAGTTATGGAAGTTTTTAAAGCTGTTTTAACTAGTTGGGGACCAAAAGAGGCACGTAACTTAGATCATGAAGCAAGTATTCATAATTTACGTAGTGTATCTAATGAAGCATTATTAGAGATATTCTTTGAAGCTTTACGTACAGCGAATATATCTGCAATACGCAATATTTTAAGAATGGATAAAAATTTATTACGTGTAAAATTATATGGTTATGAAGGTGCTGATGTTTATCAGTATTTGAAAGAATTTAAAGTAAAACGTTGTTATACATATACCGGTAGTGATAAAGATGGTTATTTTTATCCTTTGCATGTTGCAGCTGAATATGGTCATAAAGAATTAGTACATCTAATTGTACAATCTACCTCAAGTATTGGTGCTAGTGCTATTAGTGATGTGGATTATAGAGGTGATACACCTGAACAAAAAGCCAATGGTAAAGCAAAAGAAGCGTTTTACGAATTACACGGATTAAAACTTGAGTCGATGGAGCGATTTAGTGGAACCCGACATCGTACAGGACAAAAGAGACAAGGTGAATTATTTCGCAAAGATGAAGGTTATAAAGAAAAAGAATATTTGGTATATCGTGGTTCCTTTAAAAAAGATTTATTTCATGGTCATGGTACATCATATTTCCCTCATGGTGAAAGTGGTAAAGAAGTTATACAATATTCTGGTCGATTTCATACAGGTGATAAGCATGGTCGTGGTACAGAATTTAATATAAGAGGTATGATGTTGTATCAAGGTAGTTTCCGCAGAGGCAAGAAGGATGGAGCAGGAGTAGAGTTTGAAGACAATGCAGATACAGGATATAAAATGCAATATAAAGGTGAATTTTTTGGGGGTTTAAGACATGGATTTGGAATGGCAGTATTGGCAGCTGGTCATGTATTTCTAGGGCGCTTTGTGAACGCAGCCATGTGCGGAATTGGTATTTATTGTCAACAAAATCAACGTTTTGAAGGTACATTTTTTGAGAATAAGCCTGATGGACCTGGATCTCTTTATACTATTGATCCAATTACTGGTGAAGTCATTAATGCTATACATGCAGTCTGGGATCGTAATAAAATAGTACGTAATTTGGATTCTCCTTTCGAACCTTCTGATGCAGATTTACCTGATCTTAGAGATCAGATGCGTAAATTTGCTCAAACCAATGATAAAATGAATGAGGTATATTTACAGGATGGACGTCATAATAAAGAGGATGTAAATATTGAACGCTTGTCACTTGATGATAAAGATGAAGATGAAAATGTTGAATTAGTAGAATTACCCACTATAGATGAATTGTCATGGCAAGAGAAATTGATGATACATATTAGGGTAACTACTACAGAAGCAGTTTTGTTGGGACTTATACTACCAAAAAATGTAGTAGATCCTTCGCCTGAATTAAAATCAGTATCAGCAACAATAGTAAATAGAAAAAATAGTAATAATAACAGTTTAAATAATAGCAATACTTCAATTAGTACTAATGGGACTATCACAACTAATGTAGGTTCGATTGGAATAGTCGAATTGTCAGGAATGCCTGGTCAGACAACAGGTATCAAGCAACCTCCATCTACTTCAGTATCATTAGGTCAACAACAACAACGTGATCGAGAAAGGGAAAAGAAAAAAAGTAAACCTAAGCCCAAAACACCAATTCAATTATTACTAGACACAATGGAAGAAGAATCAATGAAGAGTGAAGAACAAGAATCTAATGATGCAGAAGAATTAGGTGGTGCACATTTTAAGGGTAATCCTGTAATTTATAGTGCTTATTGTTATGTAACAAGCGCTGCGAATATGTTCGAATCTCGTCTGAAGAGTGATGCTGAGAGTAGACAGAAAGAGAATATAGATTTTGAAAATGTTTACCAATTGGTTATTGACGCTGTGGAGATGTATAATGATGGTTGGGAAAGTGAAATGCGTCGACAAATAGAACCTCTACAAACTGCAAAACCTATTAGATCTAAAGCTTCAGCTTCTTTGGCTGTCTCTACTCAGGCTAATACTAATAGCAATTCTAATACAACAGGTGCTGTTGATACTGCTACACTAAATGGTGTAGATAGTGGAATTGATAATGGAGGTACTACGGTAGATGCTACTGTGGCTAGAAATGCTAATCCTGTAACGGAACCAATCATTGGTAATGTTCCTGTCTCATCCCCTTCTCCCACTAATGTAGCAGATATCAATAATATGACACCCGGTGATGCTAATATAGTAGATACTCCTTCTTCGGATTTAGGAGGATTATCCAGTCTAGTAGGACAAATTAAGAGTGAAACTGAACGTAAAATATCAAAACAAGAAGCACAAAGAGCTGAACTTAAACGTCAAAGGTTATTTACAATTTTAGACCCCGTAGTCGAGACCCGTCTTGGGTTACAAACCGTTACTCATCTGGAGGACGAATTGAAAGATCTTATCTTTGAACCTCATTATGATAATGATCATGGGATTGTTGATACTGTCCCAGAAAGCAATTCACATCTCAACCAACTATCTCCTGCTTCTGGAAAAGGAAGTTGGTCACGCCAACAGAAATTCAAGCAAAATTATCAGTTTCAATATGATGAGGATGGTGAAGATTCAGATAGTATGCAAGATATGCAACCAGATGATGATGTGGATGATAATAGTGAAGATAGTAGCCCTGGTGATAGTTTAAACAGTGTTAATGGTCAAACACTGCGATCTGTGGATGTATCATTAGCATCATTATTAGGACGGGGTGATAGATCGCAAATTAAAGAAAAATTCAAGCACGATGATGGCAGTCAAACCAATGATAATAATTCACGTAAATCTCGATCAAAACATTCCAAAGATAGTGATGGTAACAAGGATGCGATTCTTACCCCAGCCCAAAGGTTGAAAGAGAAATCGAAGAATGCCTTTCTTCATAAAGTTCATCAAGGAGTGAAGGAGCAGGAACGTATCGATGATTCTCTTAATCATATTGCTCGCAATGAATTTGCTGCTGAATTACTTTATATAATTCAGAGAGCTGAAGATTTTTGTACTATAAGTAAGTCCAATACATATGATGAAAATGGCGATCCTCTGAGTAGTCTCGGTATGAGTCTCGTTCAAGGACCAAAATGAGTAATATTACTTGACAAATATCATAGAAGAAGCTATTTTTGTGGAGTAGTGTGACTATTATTCTTTAGGTAGTAAATTACTTTTTTATTGATACATTAAATTAATTATATAAAGTAACAAAATTAATATATTTACGCAAACATTTTCTCTACTTCTACTTGAAATGATACGACTATTCTATGAGAAATCATACATTTATGTTGATACAGTAACATTATCATTATCATTGCTTATCTCAAAGAGTTGGGCTTTAATCGAGCTAGACAATCTAAGGCAGCCAATCTCATGGAATTGAATACTGAACCTGTTAATTGTCCATAGTCATTGTTTCTTTTTGACCATTCATTGTGCTGATCTTGCAGATGTTTACCAACCTGAGAATCATGCTTTTTCACAACTCGCATTGCTTGTCGACCAAGAATATCAGAACTGAAATGTATTCGAGAGATAGGTGATGGTAATTTAGAGATATCAGTGGTGATAGTATCTGTATTATTGGGATAAGGTTCATCAACCAGACTGAGAATCACACTAATGGCCGACCCCCCTGTACTAGAGGTATCAAGATTAAGAGCAAACGCCTTTGATTCAGGAGAACCTCCTTCTCTTCTCTCATCCTCAGTACAAGCTAGCATAATAGTTCTCAGAGATTGATATAATTTATGTTTTAAATCATTTTGTGATTTCTTTGAAATTAATTTTTCTTTTGCAGTACTTTTATTTCCATTGACATTTTTCTTAACTTTGACATCTGCTTTATTGACAGATCTTGTATAATCTTTGGAAATCGTACCAAAATTGTGAATACATATTTCAATCACATCTGCCTCCATATTTGCCAAATCTTGTAATTCTTGTGAAGATGGAGTTTCAAAATCAGGACCATAAAGATGACATTGTACCTCTACTACTGATCCTCTACTTATTGTTTTCTGATTAGATGTACCACGATATACAAATGAGTCCACTACTGCTCGTATATTAGACATATCTTCATCAGCATAAATTGCTGTAAATATTTGAGCATGATCGGGGACATCTGATATAGTATGATTAATGTCAACACCATCAGTACTTTCAACTATATTTTTGTCACTATCATAATATTTAAGACCTTGAATAAGACCAAAGAAAGATTGTTTTAATGCTTGTCCTGCTCTCAACTCGGCTGCTGAAATATCACTGCCACTTGTAGGCAGTTTGATGCGTAATAATAAGGGTACTGACGGCCATAAAGATACAGCTGATATCACGGCTTGTGCCATTTCCAACGATTCAACATCAAAACCAATAATAAAAGGAAATGGTTGAGTAGACATAGAAGAAGCTGTATTATCAAGTGTCTTATTAATCATATTATTATTTGTCGATTTGTATGCACAAGAAATATTACGTACTAGTTCTGAATAAACAGAACGCGTTGGTAATTGTGATGTAGAGACTGGAGATGATTGTTGAGGCATTGTGTCTTTATTAGGGGTAGATGAAGACATGAGTTTCACATAACTATCTTCAATAGCTTGCTTGGCTATCCTTTGTTTCTCTCCAACGGTATCCATTGCTGCAGATATAGATGAAGAAAGTGAAGAAGATGACACACGTCTAGTCTCTTCCGTTAAAAGTACTCCTAATTTATCGGCCACTCTTGTAAGTAATTCTTCTTGCAAGACATTATCAGGAAGAACTACCATACCGGGAATCATCCGACAACCTTCAGTGGAAATATTATTTATATCCTCATCTATTGATGTTGCAATTGTCTTTACAGTTGAAGAAGTCAATTGCCAAAATGATACACCACTAAGTACTTGTCCTACCACAAGAGCACTACTTGCTTCATATCCTCGATCAGCTACTGCTAATGCTGCATGTGCTCCCATCACTAGAGTAAATCTAGGGATGCATCTTTGATGTGGTGATAATGATGTTGATGATGAAGGTAAATCTACATCAACAGTAGTATCTTTAACTGTATTCTCTGATCCTTTAATGATAACAGGATTAAATTTCTGATGAACCGCTCTTACAACATCGGCAACAAAATGAGATAGCATGCTTCGAGATATACTAGTACCACTCTCACTAGTTTGAGTAATTTGATTAGAATTATTATTTGTACTATGATTTGATGGTCCCATAGAAAGTGATTGAGGAAGTGATGTTGCATGCAAGGAAGATTTATGTGCATTATTACTTCCATTAGCATGCATCTCAGCGTCTGCATCTATATCAGTGTGCACCGGAAGAGGAAATAGACGTAGTATTACATCACGTCCTTCCACTAACGCTGGTCCAACACGTAGAGCAAGACGATCAATTAGAGCATTAAGACGTGGACGAGGACACCATAGTACTTCTGCAGCATGAACATGTAATACTAAACTCCCTTTGTCTTCATCATTATGTCCAGATAAAGGAAGTCGTTGTAATAGATGATCTACTTGGGCACTAGTTTCTACAATAAACAAACTCCCACTTTGAACATCTTTAATTTTGTCAGCACCACTCTCATCTGGATTTACTATCACTGTACTTTCTTTATTGAGTGAATAAGATTTATGAATATCTCCTGTATCTTTGTGTCTATTAATATCATTCCTGCTATTATTCTTTGTCATACGTGTTATCCGCTGTCTATAAACACGAGTTACAAGATCTACAGCAGATGCATAGGAATAACCATCAGTACCGTTAGGATTACTATTAATATTAGTATTATTATTGGCAGTAGTTAGAGCACTACTGCTATCATCAATACTATTTACATCAATAGGAGTTTTGGAAATGGTTACAGATCCAAATAACCATGACCAAAATGAGGAAGAAGTGTCATCGACACTAGCATTGTAAGAGAGTTGCTCTACTCTTTTGGAGTTAGGGTTGGAGTTAGGCAACCGTCTACGGATAGTAGAAGACTCCACTCTCTGTTGAGCTAGATTTGGAACATCAGAAACAAATTCACTTTGGAGTGGCTTCTGCTGAAGTAATTGTTGTAATTGTGTTCTTGATAATAAAGGAGTATTATTATATTCTTTATAATATATACTTGATTTATTATTGTTTTTATTTCTTCTAATTTGTTGATCCAGATCAGAAGAAGCAATATTGTTATCAATATTACTATCAATTGATACAGATTTTCGTTTGGAATCGTATTGATTGTATCTCATACCTACGCCTAATCGACTTTGAATAAATGAAGGACCTACACAATATACAAATCTACGACCATCATGTTGTTCGGCCAGCATCAACCCTAACATAAAAGTATCCAAATCATGTTTATGTAAGGCATTAACTATAACTACTTGACCTTGTTCGACCCATTCTAGTTTATTTTGTATAGTTACTGCACCACCATTACGAATATCTTCTAATGAAATAGATAAAATATTATTTGAATTAATACGGCCTTGACTTTTTTCAATGATCCAATCTCTGAGGTTAGATGACCGATAAGGTAAATGACTATCGTGTGCATATTTCGTGAATCCAACAGGTATAAGATTTTCACCTTCAATATCTTCTATATAATGTGTATCATTAAATGTTACACGACCCCATTCAAACATACATGGGGCAAAAATGATACCATCATATTGCATCTCTTCATTTTTCATAATTATATCAATATTTGATGGAAAATGTGATCGTAATGTTGAATCAATGCGTGAAATGATTTGTAATGGTTTGAAATACTCTATATTATTTGATGCTATTAATAAATTATTAATAATGGTTTCAATAACTTGTTCAGCATTTTTTTCAGACATCATTCTTGTGTTAGCAACAATAAAAAATAAATTATCATCATTTAATAATTTTTTTTCTATTCTTTCAATACTATAATCAAATAAAATTTCGGTATCATGTACTGTTGATGCACCACTACCATTATCATCAATAACTATCATGCGTCTATTATCAGTTCGTAATAAATCATGAATATTTAAACCCCATTTATCTGTATATTCATCATGCTGTGGTAAATGTTTTAACATACTGATAGGTATAACATTAGATGCTGAAGATGAAAAATATTTTGATTGATAAATGGATTTATTCTTATGAGTTATAGTATTCTTCTTTTTATAAAATAATGGAAAATATGAATGATAAAATCTACTTCTTTTTTGTAGATAAAAGTTCAATTTCAAACAATTTGAAAACATTTCAATAGAATTAAACATGAAAAAGTATTTTCTTCATTAAAGAGATATGCATAAACACACAAGTGCTATACCTAAGTGGAATTTAAAGAATTTCTTCTTTGTATTTTGGTATTTTGAGAGGAGGAGAAAACAACAGGGTTCCCAAAGCCCCAGGCGACATGGGCAAATCATTACAATCTTGGTTTAGGGTATCGCGTTTTCTTTAAATTGTGTTGTAATAAAGGTCATTGTAACTACAAAAATACTCAAGGAATTTCTTTTAAAAGTATCTCTATCAGTTCATTATAATTCTTATATCGATTGATTTTAATTATCCAATAGCAAATTTCATTTTTTGTAGTATAAATTTAGTATCGAAAAGAATCTCGAAGAATTTTCAAGTAAAGGGTTGGTAAATAATTAATATCAGTTCAAGGTATCAATATAAATTAAATTGTTACACGAAAATGTCAGATAGTGAAAATGAAGAATACATGTATGAATATGATGATGAGGATGATGATGATATGGCTTATACTGATACTGCTGATGGAGATTCAGGAGATGATGATGAAGCTGATAGACGTACATCATCTGGTTCTACTACGAAAGATACCAAAGTACCAACAGATGGTACATATCGTATTATGGACATGAATGGAGTTCAAACTTTTTTAAATTCTCAAATTGATAGTATTGTAGATTTTATGGAATTAGATTTTGAATCTGCATTTCGTTTAATGCAATCCTTTCGATATAAAAAAGAAAGAATGACTGATGCATTTTATAACGATCGTGATGACACATTAGTCAAAGCTGGTATATCTGTTGATCCTGATATTATGCCTGTTGATGATTTTAATTCTAATGGTAATTCTAGTAGTGGTAATAGTAAAATCAATACATTACCTTGTAGTATTTGTTATGATGATATGGATGAAGCTTCAGCGATTGCATTAAATTGTAATCATTCATTTTGTAAAACATGTTATACTCAACACTTAAAAACACAAGTTAGTGAAGGCGTATCATGTATTCATGCAACATGTCCTCAATACAAATGTGCTATGGCAATTCCTCAAGATTTATTTAAACAATTATTAGATAAAGAATCATATGAAAAATATAATGAATATGTCTTATCTAATTTTGTTGATTGTCATGCTTCTATGAGATTTTGTCCAGCACCAGATTGTGGTTGTGTTGCAATTGGTACTGGTGTTACAAAAGTAGAATGTCAATGTGGTGTACCATTTTGTTTTCGTTGTGGAGAAGAAGTACATGATCCTGCCGATTGTGATCAAGTCAAAGAGTGGAATGTTAAATGTAATAATGAAAGCGAAACCGCAAATTGGATATTAGCAAATACTAAAAAATGTCCTAAATGTAACACAAGAATTGAAAAGAATCAAGGTTGTAATCATATGACATGTAAAGTATGTCGTTATGATTTTTGTTGGACATGTATGGCACCATGGAGCGAACATAATTCTAATACTGGTGGTTATTATAATTGCAATCGTTACAAAGCTTCAGTATCAGATGAACCAGCAGAAAAAGCTAAAGCAGAATTAGATCGTTATTTGTTTTATTATGCTCGTTATAATACACATCATGCATCATTACGTTTTGCTGCTCAACAATTACATAAAACAGAAGAAAAAATGTTAAGATTACAAAGTAATGACAATCAAGATTGGCAACATGTACAGTTTTTAAAACAAGCTGTCAAAAAAGTTATTGATTGTAGACGTACATTAAAACATACATATGTGTTAGGTTTTTTTCTTAAAAATGAAACAAGTTCACAAAAGACTATTAAAAATTTGTTTGAACATCATCAAGAAATGTTGGAAAAAAATACTGAAACATTATCAGGAGAAACAGAAAAAGAAGAAATAACAGAGAAAGGTCGTGAAGACATTATTAATCTTACTCGTGTTACTGACATATTGCATCAGAAATTAATCAAATGTATGATGGAAGGTGAAGAAGAAATGTTGCGTGTGCAATCACAAGATGACCATGATTTCGGTTCATCATCCTCGTCATCATCATCATTTGCTTCTTCTTCTTCTTCTTCCTCATCCTCTGCTGCTGCTACTGCCACTTCTATTGCAGCAAGTTTAAATGTTAGTGATGCTAGATCATCACCCAAGAAAAAGAGAAAAGCAGTAGAAAAATCGAAGCGTTAATCCTTAGTAGCAATATTAATTGAGTAACATATGTAAATAGCAGTAGTGAATAGGATTGTCAGTCAATCTATCAAATAAATAGCGGATAATAACAATTTAAATATATCAATGATTCAAGCAAAACTTGAATGAAAATAATAAAAAATGGAATAATAGCCCAAACACAAAAATATATATATATATGAAAAGGAGTAGCAATTAATACATACATCGTAATGTAGTTACATACTGATATAATTTAGGATTTTGAGATTATTTTCCATTATCAATATAACCTCATTAAAGGATTGCCTATTTAAATATTCTTTCATCTCTTTCGTTTCTTTTTTTTCAATCCATTCTTTCTTCTATTTTCTTCTGTACACTTAAAAAATAGCTAGCTCAAATACCACCATATTACTGACTTTCTAGAAAACCGGAGTTTATGTTCTGGTGTTGTCGCATAAATTTCCTCTTTCTTTCTTGAGTAGTTAGCTGTCAAGTTTTTCATAATTGAAGGTAAAGAAGGTGAGTAAATATCATATTATACTATTAACACTCTTAAAGCTTATATTATCTACTTTTTGGGTAACTAATTATACTTTTATATACATTTTTCAATTGTTATTTCAAATAAAATTTTTAAATTCTATTTTTTTTTCACATGAATTTAGAATTGCATAACTTTTGTGATAATGTCAGATATTGATCCCAACCTATTTAAAGAAGCTTTTAATCAAGCTCAAACTGAGGCTGCAGGTGAAATGAAATATACACCTGAAGAAACTGAAAAATTTAAAAAAGCATTTGATGATCCTGAATTTCGTAAAATGTTTGCTGATTATATGGATGAATTGCAAGATCCGAAACATCGTGCTGAGACTGAAGCATATATTAGTCAATTAGAAGGTGATGATAAAGTACCTCAAGGTAAAGAATTGATACGTCCTAATCCATCATTTGTTGCTAAAACACATAAAATTATCAAAGGTGAGAAAGAAGAAAAAGTATTTATTAATATTGTAAGTAGTGATAAAATTGCTAAACCCACTAATCAATCTGTTAAAGCAGGACAAAATTGGTCATTACCATATTCATTAGGTCCACCACACATGGAAAATGATAAATCTGGATCAAATGTTGCTGCATTTGATTGTTGTTTTCATCCTGAAGCTATTATATTAGCTGAAAAACATACAAAATTTAGAGATTTATTAGTCAATAGTGCTATTGAAGGTATTGAAGAAGGTTATCGCCGTCAAAAACTAGAGGTAGTATTAAATAAAACGTATCATGTATTGAAAGGTGTTAAATACAAATCTGGTCAAGTACCTACCATGATGATTGCTAAAAGTACTAAATCTGCATGGGAAAAAGATGGTAAACCTGAAGTTGTTGATGCTACTAATGATATTATTGATGTTAGTAATAATCAAAATAAAAATTCTCATATTAATAAAACTAAAAGTAATGTTAAAGAACCAGCAATTAAAAAAGGGTTTTTGAATAAAGCAGCAGATAGAGAGAAATCAAAACCTCTAGTACAAGAAATTGGAATCTCAGGTAAAACTAAGAAAAAAAATAATAATAATAAATCTACAGATAATAATGAAACTATATTTGATGTTGCTGGTAGTTTAGAAGCTCAAAGAAAGGTGGCAGATGCTGATATTACTACTACAAATAATATTAGTAGTAGTGGTCCTGATATGAAAGCTGGGAAAACCACTTATAAAAAACGAAGTAACGATAAAGAAATATCTCCTAATACAGATACCCTGAGCTCTAAAGCTGCATGTCCAAAATTTACTTTAGTCGAACGTGGTGGTGCAGCTACTGGTATGGGTGGTTTTGAAGCTATGAATAGAAGAGAAGTACAAAGTCGTCGACCTGCAGAATTAGTGTATCGTATTGAAATTCCAAAAGTTATTAGCATTGCCGATGTAGAATTGGATCTACGCCGATCTCATCTATCATTGATTTATAAAGATATTTATAAATTGCAATTAGATTTACCTTATCCAGTTCATGATAAAAAATCTAAAGCTAAATTTGATAAATCTGCTCAGGTACTTACTGTAACTTTACCAGTTGAAGAATTACCATCATCATCATCATCATCATCATCATCATCATCATCATCATCATCATCATCATCATCATCATCATCATCAAATAAAATCGCAGAGGATCCGATAGATAAAAATATGAGTTTTACGAATGCGGCTAATAATAGCATTCCAGAGGTTCGTAATCGTGGTAAAGTAGTAATTAATAATAGTAAAACAGATCGCTGGGTAAGTGATACTGGTTTAGACGAAAAAGAACGCGCTGCTTCAAAGGCTCTCAGAGAAGAAGTACAGCTTAAAGCAGCAGAAGCTAAAGCTAAAGCTGATGCTGAATTGAGTACTGAAGAAAAATATGTTAAAAAAGATGTAGATAAACAGATAAGGAATGTTGCTTCATCTTCAGCTCCCAAGTCGTCTCTCTCATCATCATCACCATCTTCATCATCTTCTTCTTCCACTACTACTACTAATAATAATAATAAATGCGATGTGATTAATAACATATTGAATATAACGCAAGGTACCGAATTTTATGCTGCATCCACATGGAAAGGACGTGCACTAGGTTATGTATTTAAAAAAGGAGATCAAGGACAAGGTTATTATCTTGATAGAAATAATTCAATTTCAAACACTTCTACTTTTTCTGTTACTGATGCTACCACTAGTAGTACAAATGAATCAAATAAAGATAATATTACATCATCAAATGATGATAAAAGTGATCATAAAGAGAATGTAAACTTCTTATATGAAATACGTCAAACAAAAGAAGCAATAGCTATGTTGATTAAGGTTGGAGATGTTGATAGGTCATCTGCAGTAATTAAGTTTAATAATAATGGTGTAGATATAGCATTTACTGCAAAAAATAAATTTTATTCTGGAGGATTTACTACATTTTCTAATATAAATGTGGATAAATGTACATATGATATTGCAGAATCTAATATGGTTGTAGTGTTATTTAAATTAAATGAAGCATTTTGGGGTAATGGTACTCAATCTAAAAAAATGAAAGTTCTAATTGAAAGGGCATGCAGTGAAAATATTAAAATTAATAATGTAGTTACAACTGATATAAGTAACTTAGATAATGTTGATAATTCAAAAATAGTAGATGAAAAAGTCATCAATTCTAAACTTGAAGAACTGACATTTAAATCAAATAATTCATTAAGAGATTTAGATTAAAATGATTATAGTTTTAATTTTTTTAAATTAAAGAAACAAAGTAAAGAAAAATAATCACTTAAGAAAATCCTTTTTTTTAAAAAAAAATTGAATTTATCAAAATTGTTTCAAGTGCTAGTAGATAATGAGACTAATTTCGCTATGTCTTGAATATTTGGTAATTCTTTAAAACCTTCTTTGCGTTTTTCCACAGAACTACTAATTCTTAAATTTTTAGAACGACGATCACCATTACCTTTAGTCTTTCTATCTTTAGGTTTTTTACCATTTATTAATAATGCAGCTCTTTTCAATAATTCCATATCTGATTGTAATGCTGCTTCAGATTCAATTTTTTGAAAATCTAACAACATGTTTGTTTTAGAATTTGCATTTTTTAATGCTTTTAAATAAATTTGTTTTAGTTTCATTTTTTCTTCTAATGATTTACAAACCGCTTCATAAGATGGTTTCAAATTTAATATTAATTTATCAATTTCATTTATTTCTAGAATCATTTTATCTTTTGATATTTCCTGTTTACCACGTTTATTTTCATGCATCCATATTTCTTTTTCAAAGTTTTTTAAGGATTTTTTTGTTGTATTTAATATTTTTTGCGCTTCACCAGTTGAAAATTGTAATCTTTCAAATTCTACTTCATCTTTAGACTTTTCATAAACTGAACCTCTTATAGGTCTTTGCGTACCAACACATGACATACGTCTAGGTGATGATTGTATTTGATTTGATAATGATGAAGATTTTATTGATTTTGGTGGACTTGGTATTTGATTATTAGTATTAGATTTTATATTAGATGATGATGATGCATTTTCTTGTTGTTGTTGTTGATCATTTTTTAATGTTTCACTGATACCTTTTAATTTATTGATATCTTTTGAATTTTTATTTGATAATGATGGAACATCTCTTGGTGTTAGTGGCATTATTTTACGGAACGGTATATGCCAGGACTATTTCTACACACAACAAAATACTCTCAATAATTTCTCAACAAATAACAAAGAAAAGAGAAAAGCGAAAAGAGAAAAGAGGAAACTTGTCCTGGCTGGTAGCTAGCCAGGCTAGGATCAATAGTGGAGTGGTTTTTTTGTTGTTGCTATGCTCTCATGTTGAAAATTCGATATTCAATAAATTGGTAAATTGATAAATTGTAATAATAGAATAATAGATTATTTAACGGAATTTGTTCCCCAAACCAGAGTTTTCACAACTTTTGTGAAAAAATAATGTTATTGTTTATTGTAACATTTCGATTTTGGTTATTAGTGGTCGCCATTGTTGCTAGTGTCATACTATTTTCATACTTTTATAAAAAATGGGAAGAAAGAAGATTAAGAAGAGAAGTTTTGAATATATTATCATATTTGCCATTAACTGATACTGAAAATGATTTTGATTTTGATAGTGATAACACAATGTATGTACCATTACATGATATAGGTTATATTAAGGGTCGTACTACTACTACCAGTAATAATAATAGTAGTGGTATAAAATTTGATGATGGTTTAATTACTTGATATTATTGCTCAAATAAATACCATTGGATAATTTAATAGATTGATAAATCAAGAAATGAAAAAACGAATTTTATGAATATAATAGTCATACGATACATCAAAATACCGGATTCATTCAAATATATTTTGAAGATTTTTTTCAATGATAATTTAATGAGATATTACTTGAAATTCACGAAGGCTTAAAATTCAAATGAAAGAAAACAGAGAGCGTGGATTATATAAGTGTAGTATCTATATGTGTAGTGTTATTTGTTAAAATTTACATAATGTTTATAAATTTATCATTCATGTTATTATAGTAAAGAGTCATATCCTCAAAACCAATAATTGTATTAATTCCATTATCATTCCTCTCCTTCCTTTTATTTTTATCATCGTCATTATCATTATCATTACTATAGTATTCATTGAACAATGGAATAAAATTATAATACCATGGAACGTTACCAAATATACGATTAAGATTCTTATTCCATCCTTTGTCATAAGGATTAATAAATTTAAATTTTTCTTCTTTCGCTAAATTCATTAATGATAAATTTGTAAAAAATTCTAATGTGGTTTGATTAGTTAAACATAAATATACATGCCATAAAAAAAATAAAGTTACACTAATACACATTGACATAATTATTGCAAATACCAAATAAAATTCTATAGATACCTTAAAACTAGATGTTTTATCCTTTATTTCATTATTTACCAATGCATCTTCTGATATATTAAAAGTGATATATTTCAAAATTAAAGAAATTATACTCATATTATTATGAGTGGATTCTAATTGTTGGTTAAATATATGTAATTTTTTGTAGTACACCAAAATTTTAAATAATAAAATTAAAATGTACCAACAGGTTACGACAAAATAAAATAAAAATAATATAAAATAACGATAATTAGAATAACCAATAGAATTATACATCCATGGACAATAATGATCATAATTTAACACACATTGTTGTATCATCGAACAGTGATGTTGTCGTGGTAATTTAATACAATTACAAATATGACAATAACTTATAAAAACATGTGATGATATTTCTACAATTTCATCGTTTAGGTCATTATGGAAATGTAATTGTAATTGTCTGAATTTCTCTTTTTCTTTTGACTTCTGTTCCATAATATTAGAATAATGTTCTGCTATCAAAGATTTATTTTTAGTGACAATACATAAAATATAATTTATAATGAGATTTAGAAATAAATATATTCCGATGAAATTATATGCATTAAAATGTGATATCATTTTATTATTTATTGATACTATTAATGGTACTATCTTAAAGAAATAATAACAACAAATTAATAGAATTAAAATAAATGCAAATGTTACTAAGATTGGACTAAATATTTGATAATATATTACTCTTAAAATATTATCATTATTATATTTATTTGAGGTACCATTACCAATAATACAACAAATTCTTGAAATATTATTATTCTTACTTTTTTTATAACACGATTGCATTATAAATCCAAAAAAAGAGGGTTTAAAGGGGTGGTGATATAATATTCCTGGTCAAAATCGATTGCATATAACATTTTTTCCATATTGCATCAATATTATTGTATAAAACCCCATTATATCATTATATATTATACTCGTGACTGATACTTTTCGGTCTCGAGAGATCCAGCCAACCAGACCGAATATTTTTGCCGTGGCGCGCGCGGCGGGATGGCTTCGTGACATTTATCAAGTAGATAGATCAGACATGACCGGTGTGCTTGGCACATGTGCCTCTCGTTTTCCTGGGTTTCTCGTTTGTTTTTGGATTTTTGGATTTATTTATATGTGTAAAAAGTGCCAGCAAATAACTATACAGTTTTTGTATCTTAAAGCTGGTGGATGATATTTTATTCTTTGCTAGGGTCATCTGTAGTATTAAAAATGAAACATGAGTGTTTGAATTATCTTAAGCTCGTATATATTTATATAATCACGTTTGTATATTCTAATACGTATTTTCAAGCTTCAAAATTAAAAGAAAATTGCTGCAGCACTCACATAAAATATAAGAGTAAAAATAAGATTAAAAGCAAATTAATAGTACTAAGAAAACGACGCTCATCAAGTATTTCAAACTTAATGATAATATTTTTATTACTATTTAGTGGATTTTGCGATAATTTCATTGTTGTTCAAGGCACTGAAACAGATACACCAACAAGTATACCGACAAGTATACCATCATCAGTTCCATCTTCATTACCTTCAAGGCCACCCACAGGACTACCTACTTGTCAACCTACAGGACAACCATCTGGACAACCTACAGGACAACCATCTGGACAACCATCTGGACAACCTTCAGGTATTCCAACTGCTATACCATCCAGTTGTCCTACAAGCATACCATCATCAGTTCCATCTTCATTACCCTCAGGACAACCCACAGGACAACCTACAGGACAACCATCAGGAAAACCATCAGGACAACCATCAAGTTCGCCAAGCGACCAACCAACATCAAGTCCATCAACAGTACCATCAACAGTACCATCAAATTATCCCACAGGAATACCATCATCAATACCAACAGGCATCCCTACATGTACTCCGACTTCACCGACAGGTCAACCGAGTGGTCAACCAACAGGACAGCCTACGTTAGTACCATCCACAGTACCTTCAGCTATGCCATCATCAGCACCAAGTTATGATCCAACGTCAATACCAACCGTAAAACCAACATCAAAACCATCTAGCCTACCATCAGGGAAGCCATCTACCGGACCATCTAGTACACCAAGTTCACAACCTACATCACAACCTAGTAGTGATCCGACAAGTGCACCATCATCTAAACCATCAGGATTCCCATCATTAGTACCGTTAGCTGTACCATCATCAATACCAACAAAAGAACCAACTCTACCACCAGGTAAAACCAGGACTCCTAGTTCAATACCTACATCCAAACCAAGTAGTGATCCAACAACTATACCTACTACACAACCGACAATACCAACAAGTCGACCCACATCACAACCAACGTCACAACCAACTGTAATACCATCATCAGCTCCAACAACATTATACTCTTCTTTTGATCCGTTAACAGAGATGAATAATCAGAGAGATTCAAAAATTGGATCAACTTTCACTGATCTTTTTGAGGAATATTACATGGATCCTAGTGTCACAACTCCTTTAGATGAGAGTTTTGCAACATTTATACAGAATGCTTTTGCATCATCATTTGTTGAATTAAAATGGACAAGCATCGAAGTGTTTGGTATTGCAGTAGGTTATGGCGACACCACAATACAAAATGCTACTTATGTATGTTCTGATACAAGCAAAATTCAACAATTAGTCGATAGTATGTATGCAAGACAAGCTGTTACAATTAATTGTGGTAGTGGTAGTAATAATGCTTCGTGGTCATTTATTCCTACAACTGGAATTTTATGTGTCAATTGTGTAAATTCATGTCCACGTGTCACCACTGGTAGTGTCATTTTCCCCGCTCCGAGTGATATTTGTACAATAGGTGGTTTGCCTATAAAAAGTGCAGGATATTTATTGATGAAATCAGAAGTTGTACCCAAACCTAGTGTTCCTGAGGTATCGTTTCCCATCCAAGTCCAAGCAAATCGAACAACATTTGAAATAAGTGCATCTATAAATTCAACTACACCTGGTGGAACGATGTCGTGTTCTGCTTTGAAAGTTGATTCATCTTATCAACCAACGCAAGTAACTATAAATGATGTATTGACGTCAAATACTGTGTCATCGATTACTTGGACGCAAAATCAAAACACAATTCAAGTGAATCGAACTTTAATTATATCCAATTTACTACCCGCAGTAGAATATGCAATATGGTGTTACACTACAGATATGGAAGGTAATACAATGACTGATGCAGTGTTTGATAATCAAAAAGGAAACGAAGTTGTACTCAATACTACATGCTGTCGTGAGTTGTCATGGGACAATTACTTATCATCACTTTATGGTGATGTTACATCTAAGTATGAGGTAACTGGAGCCTCTGCTTTAGATTATATATTTAGTTATTATCTTGATGTAGCTCCAGAAAACGATATGATTGTAATACCTGGCTTTTATAATCCTTCAACTTCGGTCAAGATATCATATGATGATATACAAATATTCCCCCCAAATATTACATTTAATAAAAATAGTGTGAATCTTTTTGGAACGTTTTTGATATCAGCAAACTTTTCATCAAATCGTATTTTTAATTTGAGTCTAGATTTACAAGGAAGTAGTAGTAGCCTTTACGTTTCACCAATCTCCACGTATGTAGAAATATTAACTTCAAACACAGCACCAGAACCTCCTCGTCTACAATATGCTAGAATTAGTAATAGTGGATCATATATGGGCATAGTCTTTGAAACAAAAAGTGATTACGCTCAGTCATTGAATCTTGCAGAAGAATTTAATTGTTCTCTAATATTTACGTTTAATGGTGCTAGTTCTGCTACATGTATCTTCGGTCTTCCACGGCTAGTACAAGTAAAACTGGGATCAAGTGCTTTCATTAATATAGGCGATACTGTAACTTTAAAAACAAATAAAACTAGAGCTTATCAGCATTTAACAGATTGTGTTGATACAAATACACCCTCTTCGTTATGTTTTGCATATAAATATTCACCTTCTGCAACTGTACAACTACTACCAGCTTTATCACCTGTCAATGTTGAAGTAATATTGACAGCACAATCAAAATTATCATCATGTGATAATATGATTATAGATTATAGTGGTAGTACTGGTGCTGCAGGTAGAGCATGGGTAACTATTGAGTGGAATGTTGATGTTGCTGATCCATCTGCTACAATGTCAGCACAAGCTATTAATAATCAATTAATTAATGCAGGTACTAGTAATAGAAGAATCATTATACCACAATATTATCTAAATTCTACAACATACACGATAACATTAAAATTGACTAATTTTCTGCAAACCTCAGCATCGATGGCCATATCAGTTGAAGTTGTTAGTGGTGATGTACCCTCTGTAACTGTCAGTGGTAGCAATGTACGTTCTATTAAACGATCACAAGCATTGACATTGGCTGCATTAGGTAAACCATCGATATGTGCATCGTCTAATAAATTATCGTATTCTTGGAAAGCCTACCGATCTTACAATTTAGTTCCAACGTTGATTCTAAGCAGTGAAATTTCAGATCCTCGAAAATATGAATTATCAGCTTATAAACTAGAGGCTGCTTCACAATATCATTTTGCTGTGAGAGCTACAGCAGAATCTGGTAATTTTATTGAATCTATAGTCAGTGTGATAGTAGGCAAAGGTGATGTCGTGGCTTTCATTACATCCCCCGATCAAATTCCTGTTGATGAATTATTGATTTTAAATGCTACAGAATCGATTGATACAGATATTGCACCTTCAATATCTGATCATGGATTATCATTTTTGTGGTTTTGTGAATATGGTTCAGGATCCCGTTTCGGAGAATCGTGTATTGAAATAAGTAGTAATAGTACTTTTGTCCTGAATAATGCAATACTTAAAATACCAGCAAATTTAATGACATCAGGTGTAAAATATACTTTTAGAGTAGAGGTTTCTTCTTCAGATGGTCGAATTGGTCATACATCCAGAACTGTATTGTATAAAGATGCTGGTGTTGCATTGGTTCAAATTCTTGATACGTCATTCAAAATTAATTCGTTTGATAAACTAAATATTCGTGCGAAAATCGCTGCAAGATCTCAAGTGAGTGCTACATGGCAATTACTAAATGCTGCCTCATCATCACCATTATTATCAATCGCAACCTCTACAATTAGTAGAAGTTATGCATCAGGTATTCTTAATGATGGTAAAAGGTTTGATTTGAGTATTGGTCGTAATACCTTAAAAGAAGGTAAGGTATATAGTTTCTTATTGCAAGCAGAGACTACACAAACTGGTGAGAAAACTTATAGTAAAATTGAAGTGACTGTTAATTCGGCTCCAATCTTGGGAGTGGTTCAAGTATCTCCTACATCAGGTTATGCTCTTACTACGGAATTTACTATCAATACTCTTGGATGGGAAGATGATGTTGAAGATTATCCATTCCGTTATGAATTCTTTAGTCGAGTGGACCCTAATGGAGAGTCATCATCTTTGAGAGGTTTAGCCGAAGCATCTGACATAACAGGTACTTTACCTAATGGTTTGAACAGTCAAAATAATATTGTTGCAGTGATTACTAGAGTATTTGATATAAATAATGCTGCTGCTACCGCTAAAACAAACGTACAAGTCATAGTCGATCCAAATGCTGGCAGTTCTGCGACTATTGCTAAAAATGCTATTAACGACATTAGCAGTTTCTTGGAATTTGCAGATTCAGATGCTGTGGTTCGTGTTGTAAATAATGCTGCAGCATTACTATTATCAGATTTAATAAGCAGTAATACTCGAAGAAATAGACGTTTGCAGGTATCTAATAGTAACACTAATAAGACATGTCCTACTAATATTGTAAATACTACTTGTACTGGTAATGGTCAATGTGTTTATTTGTCAGCATCTTTGGCCAGACTTCCATTTTGCTTAAATGGTGATCCAGATTGTTCTGCATTTTGTGCTTGTGATAACGGTTTTGGTGGATCTGATTGTCGTCTCTCTGGTAGTGCTGTCACTGAACAGTATTCGTTAAGATCATCTATGTGTGATGGTTTATTAGCTGCAAATGCACAAGCAGCTGCTTCTTCGATATCATTAGAAAGTATGGTAACTACATTATCTAATAGTTTTCAAAAGAATGAAGTTGATGCTACTGGTTTGAATAAGTGTAAAGGCGTAATCGATCAGATATTCAATTTAGTTAATAGTGGTTATTTGAATGATTGTCCTTCCTCTACTGCTACTTCTATAGTGAACATTATATCTAGAATAATTGATTCTAAATTAGATATTTCATCATTTTATAATAATAATGGCTCTGATAATAGTAATGTCAGTAATATTACAATGACGGATACTAATGATATTTTGACTTTTTTGAGGAATTTGAATAATCAATTAAGTAGTCTATTAGTCTCGGGAGAGGCGGCGACTGAGATTGTAGAAGGTCACATTCGTTTATCATCTCATAATGAGATTTCATCAGATTTATCGAATAGAATATTACAACCACCATCTTCGGATAGTGATAGTAGTGATAGAATTGCACCATCAATCCACTTACCTTCAACCGGCTTTGATAGATGTTCTTCCGCTGACAATGTTCAATTTGGTATAATGGAATTTAATATTAATCCATTTAGTAATACGACAATAGATAATGATCTTTACACATTGATGGGTACTCCAATACAATTTGTTATGCCAACATATGATAGTAATGATAATCAAGTTAGTACCGAACGAACTAAATTTAATGTTACCATACGATTCGATCAAAATCCACAAATAAATTATACATCTTTTGATCAAATATTACCACAAACTTTTGAATATGATGGTTCTTCATTTAGTCCTGAAGTAAATTGTAATGTTACAAGTTATAGTAATGAAGGTAGAAATGCCACATTTACATGCATTGATACAGGCGTCTTTTGTGGTAATAGTGGATCTAGAAGACGACGGTTACAGACATCATCTGGGGGTTTTACTACTCATACTATAGGGTCAGGCACCCAAGTATCACCTGGATTTACGAATTCCCCAACTCGATCACCATCATCACCATCTTCTATACCATCTTCAAGACCTTCTACACAACCATCATCTCAACCTTCATCAAATCCAACGATTGTTTACACTCAACCACCCACATATCCTAATATCTATACTTCAAAACGATGGTATGAATTTTTTTTAGAGAATGATGTTGCTTTAGGTTTGACTTTTGCAGTTGTAAGTTTAGTATTATTTATATTTTTAGTAGATTATATAATAAAACATAAAGATAAATCTGGTGCACCTGCGGAACCTGATACTAGACAAGATGCAGATACACAACCAGATATTGATAGTAACGACTTTACATTTGATCAATTATATCATAATACTACTACTACTACTGATGAAATACTAATATCACCACAAAGTACTAGTAAAATGAATCAGAAAATGCAAACAGCTATTCGTTCATCCTTTTTATCAAACCTAGATATTCTTGGTAATGAACGAGAACAAGGTACAGATAAAGTATTATTAAATAATCTTCATTATGGAATTAATTTGACACGAAGTGAATCTACTTCTACATCACCCTGTGTAACATTGCAATCACCTGTTCATTCAGATGATCCTCAATTAGCACATTCTCGTCATAACTTACAATCTGGTGATGCAGATGGTGATGCAGATGGTGATACAAATGCAGAACTACGATCAAATATTAATCCATCTATACATACAATGTATACAGGTACAGATGATGATGCGATGATCTTATCAGCTCACTCATTCTTTGATAATCCATTGCTTCATAGACAACCACCACCGCATGGTAGTCAAATTGGGGGGTCCGAGTTATATAGAGGAGCTACTCCTAGCATATTTAGTCAAGTTGAATCCATGAATAATAATAGAAATAATAATAAGAGTTATTTCAGTACTATAAGTAATGTTGCTGGTGCATCACCATCACGTAGTGCTATTTTCAGTCAATCATTAAGAGATGACATAGCTGCATTAAGGTTAAGATCATCTATGACTCGTACTCGTGGTGATGATAATAGTGATGATAATATTGTTACACATCATGATGATTTATATGAAAGATTTAGTCAACTTATCATTAAACATTCGGAAGAATGATACATGATAATTGATGATAAAAATAAGCAAGTAGCTAACTGGAATTTAAATTTATAATCTATCTACTTTAATATTTTATGTCTAATTATAATTTGTAATACAATAAGATTTACTAAAATTTTACTGTCTTAAGACTTCATTTCTTTTATTTGGTTGGTCAGGGTTAGGGGTAACAAAAAAACATTCCTGGCATTGTTTTACGTTTTACGTTTTACATTTACTACAAATTAGGGGGATTTTCCAGAAGTGAAGTAAATTAGATGAAATGCACGCATGACACGTCATAATCATGGTATCTTATATTACATTGACTGCCTTAATTTGTATTTACATTTTTAAAAATTTTCGATTAGACATGTTTAACGGCTTCTTTACTTTCCTTGCATTTTTCTATCAAAATCTCACTATATCCAACTTAATGTACCCAATACCTCTTATGTATCATATCATTGCAATATTTAGTCTGTTTGGTATCTATTTCTCAAAAAGTAGCTATGTAATTGGGATTAAATTCAAGAACTACACTATTTCATGAATTATATGTCACAATAATGCAGAAAATTCAATTGC
>Ga0099800_1082_pt1 | contig 27648 bp, 38 predicted proteins | sample Uncmet6_SortRC_1_FD_89868 | JGI IMG/M metagenome (GOLD analysis project Ga0099800, IMG submission 89868) | Marine eukaryotic communities from CALCOFI LINE 67, Pacific Ocean - CN11_C50_N6_SortRC_1 | ecosystem: Environmental > Aquatic > Marine > Oceanic | place: Pacific Ocean: Monterey Bay... | reverse complement strand
TCAACATTGACATACTTTTCAGACAACCATTTAAGATGTGCATCTGATAATGATTCTTGTTTTGGATCTTGATGTATTGGCATACCTAAAGCAAATACATTATATCTTGTTTCTGCTGCAAGAGTAGATACAACTGCTGAATCTATACCTCCTGAGACACCAACAATAAAACAATTCATACCAGAGGACTTCATATAGTCCGCCATCCAATCTGATATATCAGATTTTAATTTAGAGTAATCTGTAATTCTATTCATTTGAAATAGTTTAGATAAAGATAATCTTCCGCAACGGGAAAATTAATTGAACGTTCAAAGTTATCTTTTATAACATCCATTTTAGAGTAATATAAGTCTTTTGTCAAGGTAGACAGATCAAAATCATCATCCAAAAATATGATGCCATCTTCATTAAAGTATTCTGTTACACCTTTACACCCATAGAATATTGGAATAGTTCCACAAGCAAAACAATCAGTTAGTTTTTCTGTGAAGTAAGTATCGTAAACTGCATTCTCAATACCAACTGAAAACATATAATCTCTTAGACCATCTTCCTTACATGATATCTCATTGAAACCTCTACCATAAAAATCTAATTTATCTCTGAACTTATCTACAAACTGCAATCTTCTTGCATGACCTTCACACATTCTTTTATTAGATGCGATCATAGAAACTAATTTAGTTTTCTCATGAACCTTTCTATCTTGTACCCAAGGTGCTGCATTAATAAGAGAGTAAGATATCTTTGGATACTTTGCACATAATTCTTTATCACAACTGAATATACCATCAACTCGTGATGCAACAAATTCATAGTTATCAATAATCCATTGATAGTATTGTGGTATGATTTGTTTTGATTCTAGTAACCAAATATATGTTGGTTTACCTGATGTATCATTCAATGCATCTAATGCTCTCTGACTAACATAGATGTTTACTTCACCTGAACCATCATACACCCACTCAACGTGCTTTGTAGCATTAAGAGCAGAACTAGATGGTTCTAAGTTATCACCACAAAATAAATTAATTTTATATTTACTCATAATCTTTTCTCATATCATAAAATACTTTTTTCAAACCTTCTTTTACTGAAGTTGTAGATCTCCAAAACTTTTGTATATAAGGATCTGATGCATTTTTAGCATCTTTCTGTACTTCATCTACAGATTCTGATCTTCTAATTACAACTTCTTTTCCGATGTCGGAAAATAATTTTTGTATGCTCTGTGCAATTTCCAGTATAGTTGTGTAATTACCAGTAGTAATATGAAGTTCGTCGTCAGAAGTAAGTCGATCATAATTACCCATGACGGTTTCCAATCCTTCGCAACAGTCTTCTGCATAAAGAAACTCCCTTGATTCAGTTCCATCTGTCATCATATCTATGACACCAGTTTCAAACCCTTTACGAATAAAATCTGTAATGACATGTGCCTTTTCCATATCCTTTTCAATACCATATACATTCCAAAACTTAACAATCAATCCACCTAATGATTTAGTGTATAATTCACCAACTCTTTTCATCACACCATAAGGTGAGTAACTCATATTACTCATCTGAGATGATGCAAATACAAATGGTTTATCGTACTTCTCAAGTAAACCAAATACATTCGCCATCATTCTTGCATTATTGTCAATGAACTTAAATGTATGTTGATACTTCTTGAGATATCTTGAACCACCTACATCAAATGCAAGGAAGAATACAAAATGAGATCTCATAATTTGACGATGAAGTTCTGGATTAGGTATCTCAGTCATATCTTGATGCAATCCATTTACTACATCAAATTCTAAAACTTCATAACCTATCTTATTAAGATAATCGGTTAGATATGCTCCAATCTGTCCACCAGATCCTAAGATCAAAATTCTTCTGTTCATAATTATGCTCTTAATGTTGACGCTACACCTTCTGGATGTCCTTTTAGTCTCCAGTAACTATCCCACTCAGGGTTTGATACACCCCAATCACTAACATCTTCTAATTCATCAGCACTAGCATACTGACCATTTAGTTTGAGTCTAGCAGGACCTGCTTCTGATGCTTGATATGTTCCCATAGCAGCATGAATAAAATCATAATTTTTATTCAGTAGTTTTTTAAATCCACTGAATTGATTATTCAATCCAACATAGATCTCACTACCGTCTGCATGAGTTTCAATGAAAGTTTCTCCTATCTTTTTATTCTCTATGAATTTTTTCATAGTTTTAAGGATAGTTAGATCGCTTCCCTGACAATCTGAATAATATAGATCTATAAAATCTACACCTTCAGATTCTAGATACTTTCCTAAGTTAATTGTATCTACAGTAATCTCTTTTAAAGTAGATGCATTAGAACCATATACTTTTTGAAATGCTTCAGATGATTCTCCCAATCCACTAGCAACTCTGTTACCAGTAACATAGAATTTTGCAGTTCCTTTCTTGCTTGAACATGCAGCATTAACTAATGTTACCCATTCAAACTGATTGAATCTTCTATTTAATTCAGAGAACATCTCTGGGTCTGGTTCAAAAACATAAACTTGATCAAACTTATCAAATAGATTCCAGAGACTTACACCTACATTCGCACCAACATAAACTAAAGTTGACATACTATACTTCTACCAACCCTTTTCTTAATTTACGAGATTGTACTTGTTCATTAACCCACTCGTAAGTTTTACGAATACCTTCTTCAAGTGTCTGCTCATAGTCCCATCCCAACTTCTCTCTAACAAGATCATTGTTTGAGTTACGTCCACGAACACCTAAAGGTGCATCTAACTTATGTCTTCTTGAAACTGCTTTACCTGCTACTTTAGCAGTGATGTTTGCAAGTTCATTGATAGTTACCATCTCTTCCGATCCGATGTTGACGGGTCCGAGGAAGTTTGAATCCATGAGTCGTCTGGTTGCCTCAATACATTCGTCGATGTATAAGAAGGATCTCGTTTGTTCTCCGTCTCCCCATACTTCGATTCCACCCCCGACATCAGGTAGGTCTGCAACTTTTCTACAGATTGCTGCAGGTGCTTTTTCTCTTCCTCCATCCCAGGTTCCTTCTGGTCCGAAGATATTATGATACCTGGCAATACGCACAGGGATACCGTGATTACGGTTGTAAGCAAGATAGAGACGTTCTGAAAAGAGTTTCTCCCATCCGTACTCTGAGTCTGGTGCTGCGGGGTATGCTGATTCTTCACTGCAATCTGGATTATTAGGGTCAAGTTGGTTATGCTCTGGATACATACATGCTGAACCAGAGTAAAATATTTTTGTATAATTTCTATCGTGCTCTCTATTCAATAATCTCTGCTGTTCTAATACATTCAGATTAATCATGACTGAGTTTTGCATTATCTCTGCATCATTCTCACCAGTGAATACAAATCCTGCTCCACCCATATCAGCAGCAAACTGATATACCTCATCAAATGTATGAACATACTTATAAGGAATCTCTTCGTAGAATTTACCACCAGTGCCTTTGTATTCTAGACACTTGCGAACAAAATCTGCTTCTCTAAGATCTCCTTGTATAAACTCATCTGCATATGTTGAGGAAAACTCTGGTCTTTTTAAGTCTACACCACGCACCCAATATCCATCGGACTTGAGACGCTTTACCATATGACTTCCTATAAAACCACCTGCTCCTAATACTAATGCCTTCTTCGTCATAAACCTTTATTGAATTACCAATATATGTATTATACCAGAAAGGACGGGAATATTCAACCCGTCCTTCCGTAATCATCTTCTAATCTTATTATATCTTCTTCTTCACATCTACCAGTTTGTGTTTCAATAAAAACCAAACCATTCGGACCTGCTGTTGCACGGTGTAGTTCTGTTGGAAGAATTACCCAGTGCGATCTAACAATAGCAGGATATTCTTTTTTCCTTACTTGAACTATACCATCACCCTCAACAACAACCCAGTGTTCTTCACGGTGTTTATGGTACTGTAAAGAAAACCTTTCGTATGGATGAACAACTATTCTTTTAACTTTATAAGTAGGTTGATCAAGAAGAACTTCATAAGTTCCCCATGGCTTCTTCACTATATTCATGCTTTTTGTAAGAGGGTACTCCATCAGGATCTAACCATTTAGTATATTCAAAGTCTTCAATAGCGTAATCAAGTTGATTGCTACTGTCTAAAAGATACATGTCTTCATATCTTTCTATTATATCGTCATATTTTTGAATCCTATAGTCTGGACATCCATTCCTTAGATATCCAACTTGAATGTAACGATATGGTGACCTCTCAAAGATCACTTCTATTTTCATGAAACCTCCATTACATTTTCTAAATCCTGTCTTATGCATTCTAGAATAAGACTATAATCTCTGTCTGGATCTTCTCCATCTAAGTATACTTCGTTCTGATAATGTCTACAAATTTTCTTATAAAGTTTTGGATGTTTGATATCCAAGAATACGTCATTTTTGATAGCAGCATTTAAAATGCCTATGTCTTTCTTAAACTTTGTAATAAGTGTCATTACTTTAAAATGTTACCTTAGTATTATAGTAGAAAAAAGGGTGAAAGTCAATAGACTAACAACCGTCATCATGAGTAGTGTGAATCCGAATCAATTCGTCTTCTTCACTCTCATCAGTAACTATCGGTTTCTTTTCTAATTTCTTAGACCTATGATTCTTTTTGGGTAACAACTCAACATTGATTGCCATTTCACTTAAAGTTTGATTGGAATAGTTTTTGTATAGGAACTTGCCTTACTTTATCTATAACATCAGTTTCTACCTTATCCGCAATCTTCTCTAAAATATTAACATCCAAATCCATAAAGGGTGGAACAATTCCTAACACTCTTAACAAACCATCCACAAACAAAGCAAGAGCAGTGAATCCTAGAATCATACTAAGAACAGTAGCATCACGATTATGCTTTGCCATAGACTCTTCATCAATCTTCCTTGCTTCATCAACTGCTTTCTCTACAGCAGCAGAAATTAGTACATCCACTTCATCTTTGGTGTAGGTGTACTTTCTTATCTTCTCCTCCGTGACTGTTCTTTCTTTGGGAACATCAGTTAAAGGAAATTCTGTAAATAATTGCTTGATCATAATGGATCGCTTTTTAGTATGTATTATATCACATCATCTCGTAAGGACCACTATGTGGTCGTTTCGCCATCTTTTTGTCCTGTTTCTCCTGTAAGTCAGCAATCTTCTTCAGGGTTTCCTGACTTTTCTTAATTTCGTTTATCTTTTTTTGAACTTGATCAAGTTCCTTTTTGATATCCATTCGTCTTTAAAAATCTTCCCTTATGACCGCCTCACCTATTGAAAAGAGTGGTGAGTTATAGGTCTAAGTATAGGTATTTATCTTATTTCAAAATCTAAACGACGAACTTTTCTCATTTTTCTCTGCTCTTGCCATGCAATATCAGAGGCACTGAATGTACTTTCATCTGTCCTTTTCTTTACATTATTAGTGACAATTACAACTTGTGCTAAATCTTTTGCTGTAATTCTATCACCAATTATTGAAGTCATATTGGAACATCCACAACACTGACTTTTTCCATTTGAATTACTAAGTTCCTTCCCGCAAACTTTGCACCTTACTTTTAACATTCTCCCAGTCCTTATCAAATTGTGCTAATCCAGCATCGGTTAAAACATGCTTGTACATCTTATCAAAAACAGATGGCGGTATCGTACATACATGAGCACCATATTCAAATGCTCTGCCTACATCTCTTACATTTCTGATTGACGCTGCTAATATTTCTGTTTTAAATACCTGCTGTTTAGTATATATGTTTGAGATATCTTTTATGAGGCATAGACCACCAAAAGAATTATCATCAACTCTACCTACAAATGGAGAAACATACTTGGCACCTGCCTTCGCTGCAAGTATCGCTTGTGATGGTGAGAATATGAGAGTTACGTTAACTTTAATTAATTTTTTTGATAACTCTTTACATACTGCCAAACCATCTGGTGTACAAGGAACTTTGATTGTTGCATACTCACCAAACTTTTTAGCGAGTCTACTACCCTCCTCATACATTTCTTTTCTATTACCAACAACTTCCATACTCACATCTTCTAAACCCATATCAATTAGTTCTTGATATACATTCTCTGGGTCTCTACCACTCTTCATTATCAGTGTGGGGTTTGTTGTAATACCGTCTATTAGACCAGTATTATATCCATTCTCTATAACTTGTGTGTCTGCAGTATCTAAAAATATTTTCATTGAATTAATAATTGATGTAAAGGGGGAGGTTGGATTCCTGTGTACCAACAAAGAAGGGGCATTACTACAGAGTAAAAACCTTCTTGCCTGAGACCCGACTGGTTGAGTCGGTTCTACTTTCGTAGCAGCACCACCTGTGTCTCATCACCTTAACCAGCACTATGCCAGTAAGTTTATTCAGTCACTCCCTATGTTGCGTCCAACAGATATATTATACATCATTTAAACAAACTTGTCAACCTGCATAAATATAGAAAAGTGTATTGATAAATGGCAGACAGAATTCCTTTAATTGTAAATTCAACCGCAGGACAGATACAAGAACTCGGAGCAGTTGACCCTATTGTGGGTGTAACCACTTTTACAATGAGTGGTGTACTTACATTATCCAAATCAAGTGGAACAAGTTTAGCAGTTTCATCAAACCAAGCATCATCAAATAAAACAACTGGTGCTGTTACTGTAGTAGGTGGTGTAGGTATCAGTGGTGCATTAAATGTAGGTGGAGATATTACTGCGTTTTCAGCATCTGATGTAAGTCTTAAAGAAAACATCACTCCAATATCAAATGCAGTTGACAAAGTTCGTTCTATTAGTGGTAACACTTTTACATGGAATGAGAAGTCCGTTTACAATGGAGAAGAAGGAACTGGTATAATAGCACAAGAAATAGAAGCACTTGGGTTGCCTGGTGTGACAGAAACAAGAGAAAACGGAGTAAAAGCAGTAAGATATGATAGACTAGTACCATTATTAATAGAAGCAATTAAAGAATTAGATACTAAAGTTAAATCTTTGGAGGGATAGATGACATTACCTACAGGAGAAAGTCCAGTTTCATTTAGTCAAATTAGAACTGAATTTGGTGATGGTACAAATACTTCTAGTAGTCCAGTAAGATTGGGTCAATATAGAAGAGATGATGCTTCATTTACGAATGAAAATCCAGGTGCATTAAATTTACCACTAGATACTGGCATCCCAACATCTGGAACAATTAATGTAGATGTTTTTCATGGTAAAAAATTAAATGTAATCATAGATTATTATTCTGGTTCAGCAGAAAATCGTCCTAGTGATGCAAGAACAAAATATCAGGCAGCATCAGTAAGTGGAAATAGAGTTATAGTTGGTGGTTATAAAGATAGAGTTATAAATGACTCTTCTGGAAGTAAAGTTGTAATTCACGTAAACAAAAATATTGGTTCTGCCACAGGTAGTGTAAACAATTGTGCAGTCAGAACAGGAACTGGTTGGGAATCGGGGACAGATTTATCAATAGAAGTTGGTGGGTCAGGTAAGATATATGGTGCAGGTGGTAATGGTGGTGCTGGTAGCACTAATGAAGGGCAGGGTTCTGCTGGTGGAGATGGTTCGAGTGCATTAGGTATTTCTTATAGTGGAACAGTTGTAAATTTGATGAGTGGTGGATTAATTCAACAAGGTTATGGTGGCGGTGGAGGCGGTGGCGGTGCTAGTGGAAGAGAAGAAAGTGGAGGTAAACCTTTCTATAGACATAGAGGAAGTGGTGGTGGAGGAGGAGCAGGTCTTCCAGCAGGAGAAGGTGGCACCAGAACCACAGGAGATGTACATAACGCAAATGTTGGTGCCGATGGAACATTAAGTGCTGGTGGTGCTGGTGGTGCTGCACCTAGTAATTATAATCATGGTGGAGAAGGTGGATTTGCAGGTGGTGGAAAAGGTGGAGATGGTGGAGATGCAGAGCAATCACCCGAAAATGGAAATCCTGGAGAAGCAGGTGGTGGAGAGTGGCAAGACGGCCCATCGACTGGTGGTACATCAAATGCTGGTGGAAATGGTGCTGCGATTCGTAGGGCAAGTGGTATCACAGTAACCATAGGAACCAACAACGGAACAATTACTGGAAGTCAAACTGCGACTGGTGTTAGTTAAAAAATAAACTTAAAGAAATTCTAAATTTAGATGCCTTTGATGATTGTGGTCTAATTGCATGTGGTATATTACCATCAAATAGTATAATTCGACCTGGTATATAAGGTGATGTGAATACTATGTCATTGATATTATCTGGATTATAGAATATAGTTTCTCCATACCATCCATCTTTCCAATCCATATTTACATAATATAATGCAACTTGCTGTCCTTGATGTGCATGAATATAATGAATATCATCAGACTTAACTAAATTAACAATTATCTTATTAATATTTCTACTTGTAAACCAATTAGTTTCAGATATACATTTTTCAATATACGGAAGAATATTAATTGACTGTAACTGTTCTTGAGTCCAAGAACTATGGAGATTTAATTCATACTTACTAGGATCATCTGAATCTTGCCAACCTAATTTAAATGTTGAATTTATAGAATAGTGCCAGATATCAGTCCTTTCAGAGTAAGGTATTTTATTATCAAATATTTCTAAATGTGTATTCATGATTTAGATTCAGTTTCACTTTTTTCATCCTTATTACCAAAGAAACTTGTAATTGCATACCTACCCCAACCTTCATAATAATCAGAATCATTAATAATAACTTTCTCTACTCCATGTTCTACCCATCCAGGAAATATGATTATTGAATTATTATCACACGAATACTCATAATTGTAACTTGGAAAAATTACTTGACCTCCAGTAAATTTTTTTGGTTCTTTATAAAAATAAGAGAACGCTAAAAATTGAGTTGATGCATCAGTATGTGGTTCATAGTATTCATCGTTATGGTAATATCTGACTTTTGTAATATCCCAATTACACCTTCTTGCAATAGAGCAACAATCGTGCACAGATGAAAATGCTTTTAAAATTGCATCATCAAATAATTTTCTATTAACTGTCAATATGGTTGATAAATTTCTGTGTTCACAGTAGATACTATCTAAAAGTAAAGCCTTTGAATTTGTTTTGTGAGGTATACCACCATATTCCTTTGCTTCAAGAAGTTTTCCTGGTTTAGTATAAAAATTTAACTCTTCCCAGATTAGTTCTAGTTCTTCCTGATTATAAAAATTATTAATTATTAGATGAGGAAATGGATCCTTATATGCTTTTGCTTGTAGTGTTTCCATATTAATCAAATCTTATATTAAATGAAATTGAAATACGATCTCCATCTGATTTATTTTCATTAACACGGTGTGCTAAATGAGAAGGAAACAATATCATACATCCTTCTTTAGGATTGATCCGATATGATAGATATGCGTTATTTTCTTTTTTAAAATTATCTGAATATAATTCAAGTTCTTTATATCCTAGAAATTCATAAGGAGATGTAAAAACAATTTCCCCACATTTTTCTGGACATTTAATCCATAATACACCTGCCAAATTTGATGTAGGGTGGATGTGTCTTATATTGTGACCACCTTTTTTATTAATATTAATCCATGCATCAAATTGAAAACTAGTTTGTTTTTCAATAAAAGGGATGTCAGATAAACATTCAATTAAAAAATTACGAAGTAAATCATCATCTTTAGATAAGTTAAGAGTAGGTGATTGCCATCCACCACGATTTGAAATATCTACACCTACTGGATCTTGTTTTTGAAGACTGTAAACATAATCAATTAGTTTAAACTTTATATCATCAAAATCATTTATCTCAAATTGATGTATTGATATAGGAAATATATTTTTAACACTATAATTAAGGGTTCTCATCTTTCAATTTAGAACAAAGATCAATAAAATATTCAGCATCAAGAACAACAAGGGGTTTCACATTGTTCCTTTTGATTACGCATATCGGTTCATAATCACCTGAGTTTGCAGATGCTTGTGAATATGCATCCCAGATATTAAGTTTCTCTACGTTCTTACATTCTACACTATAAGGGAACTTTTGTCTAGCAGCACGGGCCATAATCAGGTCTTCGCCACCTGCTCCCATACTACGAGACTCGATATCCTCTGGATGGACATCGAGTTGTTCTATCAGTTGATCACGTACCCATTGTTGTAATCTTCTACCCTTCGCTTTCGCACTCTGAGTTTTCATCCTCTAGTTGTTTTATAATTTTTTTATAGTCATCAGAAGCATCACGAAAAGAGTCATACAGTGCTTTCATATCCCATTCAATATCAGAGTTTGAATCCTGCGAATGAATCTTTTTTGACATCTTGTTTGATTCCTCCTACTATATATGACTCAACTTCAGTCTCCTGTGGTGCCACTTGAAGACCCTTAGAACTGATCCAATGTTCTGTCCAAGGTAGTGGATTATTACGTGCAGGAATATCATATACTGGTTTTAAATGTAAACCTCTAAGTCTTTTGTTTGCAATCCACTCAACATACTGGTGTAGTAATTTATCATTCAAACCAATCATACTACCATCTCTGAACAGATACTCTGCCCAACGCTTCTCTTCGTTTACACAACGATCAAACATTTGGTATGTCCACTGTTCTTCTTCTTTCATAATCTGAACCATCTCAGGATCATCACCCTTTCTCCAATTATTAATTATCGATTGTGTGATTGCAAGATGCTGATTCTCGTCTCTTGCGATAAGGGAGATGATTTTTGCTGATCCTTCCATGAGTTTGAGTTCTCCAAAAGCAAACGAGCAAGCAAAAGAGACGTAAAAACGAATGCCCTCCAAGATATTAACATTAGTAACTGCCCTATAAAGATGTCTTTTTAAATCCTTTCTTGTCCATTCTACTGTTGGTGATCCAACTGAGTCTGGTCTCCACTGACTACCACTCGCCCATTCCTGTGCATAGTTGATAAAATTATCATAAGACTCTGTAACACTTGCTGCACGTTCTAAGATACGAGGTTCATTTAGAATCTTATCAAATACCTCTGAAGGGTCTGGATATACATTCTTGATCACATACGTGTATGAACGTGAATGAATCATCTCCATAAATGACCAGCACTCCATACATGCCTCTAACTCAGGTAAAGAACAGTATGGTAGGAATGCCATACCAGGTGCACGACCCTGTACAGAGTCAAGCATGATCTGATACTTCAAGTTGGAAGTATAGATATGCTTCTGTTCTGGACGTAGTGTTTGATAATCACCACGATCTTTCTGTAAAGATACCTCTTCAGGTCTCCAGAAATATCCAAGTTGCTGTTTAGTTAAATTTTCAAAGTGTGGATATTTAAAATTATCATACCTTTGTACACCTAAAGGTTGACCAAAAAACATGGGTTGTTTCTTAGTGTTAACATCTTGTGTGTTAAACACGGTCATTCCTTTTAATTCATTCATGGGTTTCTTATCGTCTGATGAGATTTTAAATTGCACAGCTTTCACAGGTTTCCTCCTCTGCGTTTGATAGTTCTTCTACTAAGTTTTTTAATTTATCTGCAGGACTTTCCTGTAACTCAATTGAAGTATCTACTTCGTCAGTTTTGAAATCGTATGTATTTTGATAGTAAGATGTTTTCCATCCATACTTATATGTGGTCAACCAATCATTTGCCATAACACTTGTTGGGACTTCATTGTCGTCATAGTGTTTTGGATTATAACTCCAGTTACCAGATATACCTTGGTCAAAGAATTTTTGCATTACTGCAACAATTTTAATATAACCTTCATTGTCAGGCATATCCCAAAGTAAGGTATAAGCATTTTTTAAAGTTCCATACTGTGGAACAATTTGCTTAAGAGGTCCTTTCTTTGATTTTTTAACGGACAAGTATCCTCTAGGAGGTTCGATTCCATTTGTTGCGTTTGACACAACGGAACTGCTCTCCGAAGGCATTTGTGAGGACAATGTTGAGTGCCTGAGACCGTGTTCCACGATAGATTCTCTAAGAGTTTGCCAATCACAATTGTATTCTGGGTTTGTAATTTCATCTACATCTGTTTTATATGTATCAATCGGAAGAATTCCATCAGCATATTTTGTTGCTTTGAAATAATCACATGCACCTTTTTCTTTTGCAATCTGATTTGATGACTTTAAAAGATAGTATTGGAATGATTCAGATAGTTTGTGAATCAGATCATATGCCCCCTGATCGCTATACTTAAACCCGTTCTTTGCGAGGTAATGAGCAAGACCGATAAATCCTATTCCCAAAGACCTACGACCCTTTGTAGCGATTTCTGCTGCAGTGACAGGATACTCTTGATAATCAATGAGTTCCTCTAGACCACGGACTGCTAAATCACATAATTCTTCTAGTTGATCTAGGTTTGTTATCTTTCCAACATTAATCGCAGAAAGAATACAAAGTGCAATTTCACCTTCACCATCAATATGTTGAATTGGATCTGTTGGTAAAGTAATCTCTTGACAGAGGTTACTCATGTAAATTGGATCTTTGAATGATGAGTGAGAATTGCAGTGATCGATGTTCATCAAGTATAAACGTCCAGTCTCTGCTCTTTCCTTGAGTAGGTCTAGTATAAGTTCTTGAGCATTTATAGTAGTTTTAGGAATCGAATCATCATTCTCATACTTCAAGTATAGTTCATCAAAAGATTCAGAACCGAAACTATCATATAACCCTGGAACATCATGAGGAGAAAAAAGCGTGATCTTCTCGTTGGTAATAAACCTTTCATAAAATAATTTACTCAATTGAATACTATAGTCTAATTTACGAACTCTATTATCTTCTGTTCCTTTATTGTTCTTAAGTACAAGTATATCTTTTATTTCTTGGTGCCAGATCGGGAAGTGGACAGTCGCTGATCCACCTCTAATGCCATTCTGAGTGCAGCATCTGACAGTACTTTCAAACTTTTTGAGGAAAGGTACAACACCCGTGTGCTGGACTTCTCCACCCCTGATTTTAGCGTTGATGCCACGGATGCGACCTGCGTTGATGCCGATACCCGCCCTTTGTGCAACATATTTGCCGATAGCCATATCAGAACTAAAGATGCTATCGAGGGTGTCATCAATATCAACAAGAACACAGCTAGCAAATTGTCTAAGTGCAGTTCGCACTCCTGCCATGATAGGTGTGGGAATGTTGATTTTGTGTTTTGAGATTGCGTTGTAGTATCTTTTGACATAATCGAGTCTCGTTTCTATTGGGTACTTTTGAAATATTGCAGCGGCTATAAGCATATACATGTACTGTGGTGTCTCGTACAATTGAGAATTACTTCTATCCTGTACAAGATACTTATCAACAACCTGACGAAGACCAGCGTATGTGAACAAATAATCACGACCATGATCTATCCAACTATCAATCTTATCCCATTCTTCCTTAGTATATCTAGTAGATAATTCACTGTCGTATATATTTTTATCTGCACCACCTAGAAGATGATCTAGGATATGAGGGAAACCTGTGTTCCATGATGAACCAAATACTTGTTTATATAAACCATATAATAATAATCTAGCAGCAACATACTGATAGTTTGGAGTGTCCAGATCAATTAAGTCTGACGCAGACTTGACAAGAATCTCTTGGATCTCTCCTGTAGTAATTCCATCGTAAAATTGTATACCTGATTGTATCTCTACTTGACTTGCAGACACACCTGCAAGACCTTCACATGCTTCTTCAGTTATCTTATGAATTTTATCTAGGTTTAGACTTTCTGTTTGTCCGTCTCTCTTTAGAACTTTGGTTCCGTTGCTCATACTCTTTTCCATCCGATAAGTTTTGCTTTTGCTTTTAATCCCTGGTAAGTATTTAATTTTACCATATCAACTACATTTTGTCCAGAAAGGTACATGTCATTTATGTCCTTTTCCTCAACAGATTTTGGCCAAATGACTACCTTGTCTCCACGGTTGATGGTTTTTGTAAGTCTGTTGACGATTTCTCTGTTACGAGGTTCGTTATCATAAACCCAAATATAATCGCTCCAACCAAACGACCCAGGATCAAGGTCGGACCCAGCCATAGCAACCGAGTTTTCCAAGAAGAGCGAGTCAAAGGGTCCTTCGACGATATAGATTGGTTTAGTTTTGTTGATTCTATCGAGTCCATAGACCTTTGGTGCTTCGTCATCTAACATGATTGTGATATAACGCAGTTTATTCTTTGGATTCAGAGACCTACCTTGGAATCCAAAAATGGTGCTGCCTTTTTTTAATGGAATAATGATCCTTGGTTCATCATTGCTTACGTCAGAAAACGTATACTTTTGGTCGTTAGTCCATTGTTTAAAATTGTCACAATAGTATAAATCCCTTAAACATTTATCTGGTAATTTTCTTTTCTCAAGATATGCTCTTGCAGGGTGTGATTTATTTAGTTCGGAGATTCTTTTGAGATCGAAGTCTTTTTTTGTAAAGTTAGGTTTACTTGACGGAACCATTGGAGCAGGTGTATTTGATGACTTTCCTGTCAGTCCTGACTTGTATCGCTCCATTACATATTGGTCATGTAACATGGTGTCTTGGTCCTTTAAGAAGTTGGTCAAACTCCTTGAGGCCCCACAATTATGGCACTTAAAGTTATGATCATTCTTAAAAGAATAGATATATCCTCTTGTCTTATTCTTGTTTTTCTGGGAATCCCCACAATACGGACAACGGAAAGTATATAGTCCTTCTTTTTTCTTACTGAATTTTTGTAAGCGAACTGAAACTAATCCGATATATTTGGCATCAACAAAACTCATTACTCTCCTAATGTATGAATGACAGGTTTCTCATGCATTAGTATCTTATACAACCAATGATTCTCTGCACATGATACAGGTATAAACTCTTCAGATGCATTGAACCCATCATATCTTTTTGCTTGATTAATTACAATAGATCCATCCTCTCCTGACATAGATCTATGGAAAGTATTCTTAGGAATTATTAATGCACCACTCGCACGATTCAAATGAACTATATGATATGGATATTTCCACTCACCATTAACTAACTCAAAGGTTCTATTGCCCTGCACTACTCTGTTGTAGTCATCTTGATACTCATGCTTATAAAATTGCTTTGCTCCTACCGCATCATTTGGTGGAGATATAGCAGCACCAGTATGAACCACTAGATCTGATGCATTTGATTCGTCAACTGATATGTCATAGAATATAACATCATCTGTCTCACGAAACACTCTGTGTTTCTTAAACTGTACGTCACTCATTAAATAATAATTACTTTTCTATTATTATACTCGGAACTGGTGATGAAGTCAACATAGGTCTTACAAACCTCTGTCCAATAGGACTAACAACAAAAGATATTATAGCAAGACCACCGAATATTGACCACATCTTCTTCTCCATCAACCTTAAACGGTTGTCTACAAGTCTTATGTCTCTCTCACACCCTTTCTTAATATCAGTAGCGTGTCTGTCTAATTTTATATCTACTTGTTCAATCTTCTCAAACAAGACTGCATCAATACGATCTTGCTTCGTTAGTTTCTCATCATGAACAGCAAGAAGTTGCCCCATCTTTACAGAGTTCTCCTGCAGAGATGAAACAACTTTCTCCAGTCTTTCTAAAATAGCAGCATTGACGTTATTATTATCTTCCACTTCTAGGTGTTTATACTTCAGATATATTTATTATTTCTTCTTGCTCTTCTTCTTTAAACCCCAACGTTTTCTTGCTCCTGGCATTTTGCCTTTTGCTAAGACTGTTCTCCTACGCATAGTTCCTTTCATAACAGGATCAAAACCAGCAGTTGGTCCTGCAGCAGGAGAGTTTTGTCCAAATCCACCACTCTGCCCGACTGCATTGCCTACCATTTCTTCATTTAAACTACGAACTATATTAATTATTTTACTAAGTCTGTAATCCATTAGATTGCTTTTAAAGTTTTCATACACTTTTTATCAACAGGAACATCATGTAGTTGTGACTTCGGGTACTCAGGTAATCTACCAAGATATACTATGAAGGTTTTCAAAACACCCCATAGTTCCTTGTCTATCTTATAAAACAATAGTGGAGTAGTTGCCTCTCCAAATACATTATACAATATGATGAAATGATTCATGAGTAAATGAATATTGAGATCTCCTGAATTTTTGTATTTGTTCAGGAGTCTCTTTATCCATTTAAATCTTTTCATGTCTTCATAGAAGTCATCTTCTGTGACCGCTTGAGGATTATCATAATGTTTTATCGCAAACATTATATAATTTGTGTCATTCAATTCATCAAATTTCATATTATATTATTTGATTTTGTTTACTTATGCAGCAACTGTTAATGTTCCAGCAGCAGTTCCGATAGTCACTGAACTAGTGATCGTAGATGCACTGTTTGTTCCAGCATCCTTAATTGTACCACTATTCAATGATACTGGGTTTGCCACAACCTTAAGTACGTCAGCAGCATTTGTTGCAGCGTTACCAGCAGCAATTACTTTTCTGAAAGTAAGTTCGTTTGTACCTGTTCCAGACAAGTAATCACATGTAACATTTCTGGAAGATGATGTATTGTTAGTAACTAAGAACTGTGGTGTGCCTGTTACATCAACTGGTTCATTAAATCTAACTAACATATCAATATTACCACCATCTGACTTATCAAATGCTGTGGATTTAAATTCAATCTCTGTGATATCAGCGAGACCAAGACTGGTTGCTAATCCACCAATTGCAACCAAAACTTCTGGTGTTGCATTTGTGTTACCGTTTCCGCTAAGAGGTGATCCAGCTTCGAGAACCCAGCCGCTTGCGTTAGCAAATACTTGTTTCTTCTCAGCTGTAGTCAAATTCTTAGGTTTTGACTCATCTGAGTCACTTGCTCCCCAAAGAGACATGTGTTGTACCTATAATCTTTTTTATACAGATATTTATAAAAACACCAACTAACGTGCTTTTATTGCTGTTTCTACTTGCTCTAGAAGTTTGTCATCCATCTCAGTTTTTGTGAGTTTAACTGCTTTCTTTAAGATGACTAGGCATAGGTCGATAAGTTTCTCACCCAGTTCTGCGTCGTCTGGAATTTTATCGATTGCATCTGAAACTATTTTTGATGCGAAGGGTAATAGAAATGATAACATAATTAATCTTAAAATCTACACTATATAGCAAGATTAAATAAGTTTTTTGTCTGTTGTAATTTTGCGGTCTCTATCTCATCGCTCTCATCAGCATTTGTATGATGTGTGACTTCCTTTAATGTTTTAAGATAATCTAAAACATGTTGTCTAATTTCGAGTAATTCATTATAACATCCTTGGTTATGTGCACAACCACGAAGGTCATGGTCTGGTTTCATTACTGATTCAGTAAAGAGATCCAATGCTCTCTCATATTTGATAGCAGCAGATTCACCATCCGCCACAGAACCTTGATCTTTCATAAAATTTTCCGAACTTACATTATGTATCTACTTTTTTATTCCACTCTTTAAATGTAGTTTGATGTCCTGTCTCTTGACTAGGAGGTTCCTTGATCCCCTTCATCTTCTTGTAGTCGTTGTGCATCGCTCCCAATAACCATGCCTGTGCTAGTTGATGAGGACCCTCTGTCAACAATTGGATTTGAAATTTCGATAGACCACTCTTCATCTCCAAATACTCCTGTCTCCACAATGTGTGGGGTGCTTTGTCTGTCATCTTTCTCCCAGTGTTTTTTGAGTACCTCTGCCTGACGATCTACGTCTTGCATAGTATTATATATTTTAACATCTATCCATAATTTTTTCAAATATGCTATAAAACCAAGTAATAAAAAAGAGAGTGGGTAGCGTTGCTTCTTTGCCCATCTCTCTGCCTTTGCATACCAAGGATCTACACCCTTGCCAAATTGTTTTTCAAATTCAATTTTCATTTTTTAGGTTTTGGTGTTTTTCTACCGATTGAACTACCTCTCATTAAATTTCTCATCTGTCTTTCTCTTTTTAACTGCTCTGGTGTTTTCTTTGCATCTTCTTTTGCTTTTTGTTCTACTGCTTTAGTTCTATTTTTTTCATCGAAATTTTTTGAAATATATTTCATTACTATAGGATCATTTTCTAGTCTTTTATTCTGATTAGATTTTCCTGTTCTTTCAGTTATAGTTTCTTCATTTGTTACGTCAGGTTTTGCATTTTTTTCACGCTTTAATCTTTTTCTTTCTGTTGCTTTCTCAGTCTCTTCTCCAGCAGGAAATCTAGTAAATTTACCACTAGCAGCAGCAATTCTTTTTAGTTCTACTGGTTTTATTTGATTAGGACTTTTTTTACTTTCAGAATCAATCCCCTCACCAATATACTTCTGTATTTGTAGTGCGTTCTTTCTCTTCTTATTATTATCAGCAACCATTGCAGCAAGTTTCACAAGACCTTTAACAGGCATCTTTGCTTCACCCATATCTCTCATGGCATCTTCCTTCGCTTTATTTCCTTTAGGGTCATCTTTAATCTCTTTCATCTTATCTCTCATAGTCACTCTTCGTTTTTGACTATTTGGTTTTATAAAACTAGAATCTGCACCTTTGGCTTTATTAACACTATCTTGACTAAACTTAGGTAAATCTACCATTTCACTTGTTGTTGTAGTGTGTTGTTCATCAGGTGTCTTCCTTGCTAAATTTTTCTTAACATCAAAGTTTCCATCATCTTTCATTTTCTTTTTCAACTTTCGGATTCCAGATCCACTTAGTCCAAGACCTTTTCTCTGTTGACTTGGTGTTAATCCCTCTCCATCTGATCCAACTTCTTCAGTCCATGTGATATTATTCTTAGGAGATTTCATAGGTTCATTTTTAATCACATCTATAAATTCATACTCTCTGAACTTAATACCATCAGATACGTTCTGTACTTCGAGTCCTGATACATCTTCTTTTATTTTCTTTTTCTTTTTCTTTTTCATTGCTAACTTAGTTGCAATCGCATACTTCACGTTCTTATCACCATAACGGTTGTTCATTTCTCTAGTGCTTATTGCATCAGCGATCTCATCACGTTTTTCAATCTGATTCTTGGTCATCTTCTTTGCTTCTGCTTGTATCTTTGGATTTACCTCGACAGCATTTTTACCCTTCATTACATCTATAGTTTTCTTTTTTACTTCCTTACTACTATCCTTTTCTGCTTCATGAATATAATCCTCAATAAACGTTGCAAACTGTGTATAAGATGTATGTTCTTTTCTAACATTTATCTTCTTAAGTCTATCTGAAACTGCCTGTATAGGTCTAGCAGCAGTTCTTCTTGTATTTTTAACTGCTTGTCTGATTCTATTTCCAGTAACAGTTTTATTTGGTTCACGACCAGCGACTCTACGTATGACATTAGATCCTGATTGAATCGCATCACCAGCAACTTGTCTAGTTGCTTTTACTGCACTACCCGCAACTTTTCTAGCTGCCTTTGCTGCATCTGGAATTCTTGAAGTTTTTATTGTATTACTTACAGCACCTTGAACTTTTTTTGATGAACCTTGAGCAGTTCTTGCCACATTGTTTCCACCAGATGGTGGTTTTTTTGTTGGAGATTGAACATCACCAGTTACTGTTGGACCTGCTTTTTTTGCTTTATTAAGATCCATTCTTGCTTTAATTTTTCTTCCAGCAGCAACTCCTGATTTTGCTAAGTAAACACCTGACCTTATTGCATTTGCTGCTGCCTTACCTGTTGCAGTAACACTTTTATCCTTACTAGTTATTTTTTCCCTCTTAGGTGATTTTATTTTAGAACCAATTTCTTTTACTTTTGTTTCTTGTTTTTTTATAGAATCAGATTTAATTCTATCTGCGTCTTTTTTCTTTTGATATTCAAATTTATCTCTTTGAAGTTTTTGCTTTTCTTTTCTTGTATCGCTATCTTGTCTACCTATTGAAACTTTTTTTTCGCTTTTTGAAATATCCTGTTCTGTTTTAGAAGGTTTTTCTCCTTGATCCTTTTTCTTTTGAGCAGCAATCTCCGCCTCTCTCTTTTTCAAAAGGTCAGGATTTCCATATACCCCTAAAACTTCTATTATTTCTTGTGTAGATCGCTTACGCATTCTTCTTTCCAACCTTTTTCCTTTTTATATTTATGGGTTTGCCACCACCAGTGCGGTATAGAAACTTTTTATTTGCTTCTGAACCTGGTGTCATACTAGTTACATACTTTAAAAATCCTTTTGTTCCTACCAAAGTATTAGGATGAGTTGCATCTCTCATCGTACCATCCATACTAACTTCAGTATACTCAGTCAAATCTTTTAACCATGCCTTGAACATAATACCATTCTCAGTTACACATATAAGATGATTAGTTCCTCTACGTGTAATCTTACCAATCAATCCAGTATTTAAGTTCTCAACAATATCACCTATATTGAAAATTTTATACTCAACATAATACTCTCTAAGTTTTTCTGGATCTAATTTAGGTGCAATCTCCCATAGTTCAATTTCTTCCTTTTGAGTATCCTTTGCTTTAGTACCCATCGCCTTACCAACCATATTAAACAACTCACGCTTCTGCATTGGTTTCAAAGTATCAGGAATACCTTGAGCAAATGATTGGAAGTTTCCTTGTGTAACATAGTTTCTCATCTTAGATGCAGACATTCCTTCTACATTATCAGAATCTGGATCTCTCGAACCACCTGACATCACCATGATGTCTTCAAAATTATAAAGATCAGATCCATTATACTTTTGTGCAAGTCCTTGAAACTCAGATAGTCTATCCTGACCTACCATTAAAGTGGCATTTGTATATCCTTCATTATATGCATTTGTTAAAACATCAAATATTGTATTTGCATCAGCATCATTTTGAATGTTCTCCTCATAGTCAGGGAACATTTGCTTCATATAATTGATCTTCATTCCTGGATCAAGAGGATTCTTTTTCTTATCTTGTGTTCGACTTGGATATATTTTTAAATCTGACTCAGTTCTTTTTGCTTCTCTTGCTGCAGCATCTATCAATCTCTTGTGTCCAATCGTAGGTGGATTGAATCTACCGAATACAACTACGATTCCAGGTGCCCTCTTTGGTTCTTCTCTATCTAACTTTGGTCTCTTAAAAACTCTTGCAGGTTCTGGTGCAGCAGGTTTCTCAGGTTTCTCTTCCTCTGGAGATTTTTGATTACCACCAAAGAAGTGCAACTTACCTTGCATGGTTTTTGCCACAAGATTTCCCTGCTTATCGTACCAGTCACCATGACCGTTTCCGACTAGACCCAGTAGTTTTGCTTGTCTTGAGGCAGATGTCTCTACCGCTTCTTGGAAAAATGAACCAAAATTCTTCATAATTTGTGTCTGTTAGACTACCAATATATTTTATTTATCCTGATTATCAATTACTTGCTCAGATGCTCCTATCAATAATCCTGTGAGTGTTGCTAATTCATACATCTTGGAATGTAATGTGATATCAACTTCAGTTGACCATTTTGCAGTACTCTCATTTGCTATCCAACACTGCAGACTTCCATACTGTGCTTGTGGAATGTTATCATCAAACCATGCATCATATGGTATCTTGCCTGGTTTTATCTCAGTCATGATCCTAATCCTTTTCCTTGATCATAGTTTTTCTTTCCACCATAACGTGCCATCGTATCAACATAGTTCTGAACATTATCAAATCCACTTTTCTTTGCATCAGCAGCAGTTTGTTTCTTTTGATCTGCTGCATCCTTATACTTATTAGTTCCTACAGTAGACTTAGCACCCTTTACTTTCTTGGGTTGATTGCTACCACTTCTCATGATCTGACCTTCATACTTTGCTTTCACAGCATCTAATGCTGGATCAGGTGTCTTAGGTGAAGTTGGTTTCTTAGTTCCACCTACAACATAACCTTTTTCTTTTTTGTAACGAGTTACTTCATCAAGTGTATAATCAATGACTTCTGATAGTTCCTTACCTTTTAATACATGGGACATATTCAATCCCATTGCACGTAACTTAGTCTTAATAAGATTCATGCGAGTTGGTAGTGATCTCATATCCTCTACCTCTTTCATCTTATCATCCATCTCTTTCTTCTTATCAACTTCATCAGTCAATTTTACTGGTGTTGATACTGTACCCTTACCTGGTTCGTATCTAGTGACTCTAGGGTTTTTGGGGTCATCACTCTTAAAATCTTTATGAGTTTTATTATATTCCTTTCGAGACATCTTGATTGCTTCTTCTATCCTTTTTTCATAAGACTCTTTTTTAACAATATTATTAGATGCTTCTTCTGCTTCTTGCTGTTTCTTTAAGAGTTCTTGTTGTCTTTTAAGTTTCTGTTTATTCTTATATGTCATTCCATCATGATCATCTCCCTCACTGATAGACTTGTATGCCTCCTGTAAAGAATTCATTGTGTCTTTATCATACTTCATAATTATCTCCTACTTATTTTTCTCACGCTTTGCTTTTGCTTTAGCGAGAATACGCTCATCTGCAGCATCTGCGTCTTTCTTTGAAATTAGTTTTACTGCACCTAACTTTGCTGCTGGTTTCCCTGGTTCATATCCTTCATACACTTTTAGATATGCATCTTCTAGAGATTCATTCTTTAATTTGTCAACTTCACTCATATGGTCTGCTGCCTTATACATCTTCTTACCAGTGGTCTTACTCTTCATACCTGCTTTAAAGTTTTGATATGCTGGTGTATTACCTTTCTTATCAGCATTAGTTACTGTGTATGGTGCACCATATTCTTTAAGATATTCTAACTGTTGTGTATGAACCTCTTCAATCAAGGTACTATCTAAAGTAGTCATAACTCTTTGTGCATGATCAAAGTCTCTTACAAGACCTTCATCAATTAGATATGCTGTAACAGTATCGAATATATCAAGTTCTCTACCTTCTCCTCTAACTTTAGATGCTATTTTATCTAATACATTAGTGGTTTTGGTTATCCCATCAGCGACCTTACCTCTTCCTTTTTTAATTGTACTACTAACTTTCTTACCTATTCTATCCTTAACATCTTTGAATACAGCAGAACGGAGTCCTTTTCTTGCATCCTTTGCACCAGATCCCTGCATTGTTTTATTAATATTAGCAGTAGTTTGTTTCTTTGTCATTTTTAATGCACGAGATTTATTAGATGACTCAACACCTTTTTTCTGCATCTCAAACTCTCGTTGTGCTTTCTTTGATTTACCCTTTGGTTCAGCAGGTACTACACGCTCTGGGGTTGCTGCTGCTGCTTTTGCTGCTTTTGTTGGAATTAATTTTCTCTTACTAGCATACTTAGCAAGTGGACTATGTGCCTTTGCTTTCATTCCTGTAACTGCCTTACCTACAGACTTCTTAATCTTCTCTACTTTCTCTTTAGATGCCTTTGCTTTTTCTTCCTTTTTCTTCTTGACTGCAGCAGTCATTTTTTCTTCTGGAGATACATAATCGGGAGCAGATCCCATTGTAACCTTTGCTTCTTCTAAGTATTCTGTAAATGCACCTTCAATCGCATCAATTTCAATACCTTCTTCAAGAAGATCATATACAACACCCTCAACAAGTTCATCTAATTCTTCTTCTGTAAGTGTATCCACAAAAGATAAATCGATTCCTTCCTCTATCTCATCTTCGTGAGGGATTGTATTACCATCCTCATCTTTTTTATGATGCTCATACATTGAATAGTATGCAGACATCAAATCTTTATCTCCTAAAACTTCTTTGTTCTTATCTGTATTAATTACATGCTCGTGCATCTCACTTACAAGCACATTAAGGTCACCAACAAAAACGTTCTTCTCCATTCCATGCTCAAACATTACATCATAGTGTGTGACATTTCCTGCAGAATCAAGAGTATGCATTTCTTTAATACAGTCACCTACACCATACTCCTTATGTTCTACTGAAGTTGCACAATCATGACCTTTCTTTACATTAGAAGTATCTTTACCATCTGGTTTACCACCTTTCTTCTTTTGTATAGCGTTATGAACTGCACCACGATACTCTTTAGCACCGCTTTCTACCTTACCGTCTTTATCGTAATCTTTATCTGCTTTTTTTTCGTATACTAACTGATAAGCTTCTGCAATTCCGTTGAGATCCATTGGACTTAAAATACACTTTTTTTATATTTATAAGTCTCCATCCTCTCTGTGTTCCGAATAGTAAACATCGAACTGTCCACCAGGATATCTTTTCTCTAATTTTTCTACATTTCTTGCTACAACATCTTCAAAAGATATGCCAAGTGCCATACATGCATTCGTTGCGTACCATATGATATCACCTAGTTCTATGATGAGATGTTCTCTATTAGCATCATTCCAAGGTTTGCCTTGAAATATCATTTTCTTTACGATTTCTAAGAACTCTCCTGCTTCAGCATTTAGTCCAACACCTGCGGTTAGAAGTCTTTCAATGTTTGCACCTCTCTTATCTAACTCTACTAGACGATCAGATAATGCGAGGAAGTCTTTTGACTCATCAGATGTAACAGCATCCACAAACTTTGAATACTTATCGAAATCAACTTGTTTTTCCATTAGAATTTTAATGCAGCAAATTTACTTAATTTATCTTCTTTATCATTATACTCTTCTTCTTGTCCACTGTCAAGTATGTCATCTTGTGCAGACTGTTCGCAGTCATATAATTTCATCTTACCACGATCAATACCAACAACAAATCTTTTGTTAAGAGTAGGATCATGGTATCTATTCTTCAACTGCTTGACCATAATTTGACTTAGACTCTCTAATTCTTCAGTAGATATAAGAGCGAACATAAGATCAGCAGTTGCAGGAAGGCCAAATGACTCAGAGGTATCGGTAAGATCAACATCAGAATTACCGTAACCAGAGCGAGTGGTTTGAGTAGCGGATACAATCGGAAGGTTCGCTTCGACTGCGAGACCACGAAGTTCTTCCGCAATCGCTTTGATATAGGAGTAAGAATTGACATTACCATTTGCTTTGTATCTGGATGATGCACATATATTTAAGTAGTCTATGAATATGATATCTGGTTTGAATGATTTTTTTAATGCTAGTTCACTTAACAGGGATTTAAAATGTCCTGAGTGTGCGGATGCAGTTGGATACTCCTTGATAATTAAAGTACCTTGAGTCTTCTTTGCAAGATTAGTAACTTTCTTTTCAAAGATTTGTTGTGGTAGATTTATAATATCCTGTATAGGAATATTAAGTAAGTTGGCATCTATCCTCTCTGCAATCTTCTCCTCTGCCATCTCAAGAGTGATGTATAAAACATTTTTCCCTTGCAATAAAACACTAGAGGCAACATGACACATGAATAAAGACTTACCAACACCAGTGCCAGCAAGAGCAATGTTGAGAGTCTTATTAGGTAATCCACCTTTTGTAATCTTATTGAAGAAATCAAGGTCAAAGGAAATTTTATCTTCTTTTCTATGGTATGATTCATAACGTTCCTCATAATCTTCAAGGTAATCATGTCCTACTTGATTATCAAAACTAACTGCAAGAGCATCAGATAATATACTAGGTATAGCATCTTGATTTTTATTTTCATTGTTGCCATCAGCAATTGCAATAGACTCAACTAGTGCAAGATAGATAGCACGATCCTTACACCACTTCTCAGTGGTATCAAGTAACCATTGTAAATCATTTGGACTGTCTTCCAATAATCCAATACAGTCACGTATTTTTGAAAATACATCTTCTGTGATATCTGTTCTTTTCTCAGACTCAATAGTTAAAGTTTCTTTAGTAGGTAGAGTATTATACTTTACAATAAAGGTACATATCTCTTCAAAGATAATCTTCTCATGAAACTCTTCAAAATATTCTTTATTGATAAAAGGTAATACCTTTCTAGAATATTCATCATTGTGTATTAAGTTTTTGAGAATTGTTATTTCAATACTGTCCATTAATTTCCATAACTAAAACGTTTTATGGCAATCTCATCCAATGCTTGCATTACTTCTGGAGTGAAGTATTCATCTGGATTAGCAAGAATCTGTTTGGCAAAGACTTTCTTCCCATTCATCTCATATCTTCCTGCTTTATTTTGCCACAATCCTCCAATCTCTCCTAGTTCAAGAAGACCATAGTAACGATCAAGTCCTCTCTCATCATAGAAAAGACGGATTTCTACTTCTTTATTTTCTTTGCTGAGTCTTGACTTAACTGTCTTAGCCTTAATAATGTTTCCAACAACCTCTTTCTCACTCTTTTCCTTTTTTTTGCTGAGATAAATGATTGTAGACGAGGCATATTTGAGACCAGACCCGCCTCCCATCTCTTTAGTAGGGACGTAACTGCCGATAACATCGTATGTGTGATTTGTAACTATAAGTGGAATGTTTGCTTGACCAAGTTTTAATGTAAGCATACGGAATGCACCCTTCACAAGTTGAGATTTGGTCATGTCTCTGACTTGTTTATCATCCAAAGCATCTCGTATCTCTTTCTCTGTAGAAAGCATACCTAAAGAGTCTAACACAAACATACAAGGTTTGCGATCATCTTCGGGTGTCTTTTGATATATATCAACTGCACGAAGTGCTTTGCTCCTAAACTCTTCAATTGTTACGACATTGACAACAACAAGTCTCTTTTGATCAACTGCACGAGATGCAAGTAATCCCTTGGTGATTGCTGCTTCAGTATCAAAATAGAGGCAATACCCATCAGGGTTAGTGTCCAGAAAGTTCTTGACAATAGCAAGGGAAAAATAAGTTTTACCAGTACTAGTTTCACCAGCAATGGCAGTGATCTTATTACTAGATACCCCGCCATAAATGGAACCGCTAACCACTGCATTAAAGATGTGTGATCCTGTGTCGATGAATCTTTCTGTTTCATCTATATCCGCTGCAATTTGGGTGTATTCATCACCAATCTCTTTTACTATTTCTTTTAGAAAATCCATTATAAAGTTAAATTTTTAGATTGTACACATTCGACCCAATCATAGCACAGTTTCATTCTTTTTGCAAACCACTGGGCATTCTCTATATCATCAAACTCTTTGCGTTTAGCAATCGGACTACACAAAAGAGTAGAGGAGTAATTTGAATATAGGACTGTGTATTTCATGTGAAGAAACTTTCCAAACTAATTCTTCTTTCAACTTCCCAACCAATTGCATTCAAAACTGCTTTAACTGGTTCTACAAATGCCTTATTGAATTGTGTTTCATAATCAACATATTTTGTCAAATTCAATTCCTTTGGGAAATCCTGGATGAAAGATATCACATTTTCTCTAATTGGATTAGGGTCTTTAAGATAACAGAATTTTATCTTCTCTCCATTTTGTATGTATGCATATTTTCTATCTAACTTTTTCTCTTTTACATAATGATTATAAAGTAATGCTCCTCTAACATGCATTGGTGTACCCTTTGCATATATTGTATTATCACCTTTATACTTGGTCACATTTGAAACTGACCTTGGGAAAGATATTTCTTCTGGTGGTAGAGATTTAAATTTAGTTCTACAAGACTCAATATATTCTATCATCTCCTCCTCAGTACCACTCATAATAACCTTCAGACCGTCTTTAATCATTTGCCTACAAGGTGCAGGAGTTGATGACTTGACTGCTTCTAGACCCATGATCTTGAGTTTAGGATCAGCATAACGAACACC
>Ga0099800_1081_pt1 | contig 27735 bp, 30 predicted proteins | sample Uncmet6_SortRC_1_FD_89868 | JGI IMG/M metagenome (GOLD analysis project Ga0099800, IMG submission 89868) | Marine eukaryotic communities from CALCOFI LINE 67, Pacific Ocean - CN11_C50_N6_SortRC_1 | ecosystem: Environmental > Aquatic > Marine > Oceanic | place: Pacific Ocean: Monterey Bay... | reverse complement strand
CAGTCAAGCTGTTTTTGAGTAATAAAGTTAAATACTAGGTAATAAATAATCATACTTAGTAATAAAGTTTCATACGAATTTTCAAAATAAAGAAAATATATTCATTATTTTCAGTATTTTGTAATTTTGGTATGAAACTTTTTTTATTTTGATAGAATTAAATTTAGACTAGCCCTGCCTATAGTATGATACTTTAATAAATACAATATAATTTTGGAACCAATAAAAACAAATACTTATGCACAACAAAGGATGAAACTTTATTACTCTCATATAGGTGTTTATTCTTCCTATACTCGACCGGATGTTGTGGCGACCTGCAAAAGACCGACACCGAAGATCAGCCGCCGCAGCTCCATCAGCTTGCCAAGCGAGAATTCCAGCCCCAGCATGAACAGCAACAAGATCACGCCCAATTCACCGATAGCGCCAAGGGTTGCTTCACCATCAATAAGCTCGAGACCGTGCGGGCCCAAAGCCATGCCTGCAAGCAAAAACCCAACGATCGAAGGAACACCTAAACGGGAGCATATGGCAACGGCAATGAATGCGCCCGAAATCAGGGTCGCACCCGCAATCAGGAATTCGGCGGTTCCATGCATCGACTTCAGCCCCTTCGCCCGGATACTGTCGTTCCAATCCACGCCGGCGGATCAGAGGCTGGAAAGGACTCGATGGCAGCCTCCAGAACTGGATCGAGAAACTCAGCCTCCGATTTCTGCGGCGTTCCCGTGTTTTCGGATGCGCCGTATCCTTTTGGGAGGTGATGCTCCGACATCGTCGGTTGCCCCATCTGAACCCACCCTTCCTTGGAAGTATCGACCCCGCGATAAAGCTGATGACTGCTTGTGCCCGCCCAAGGGTTTGGTCCGATGCGCCGCGGACGATCTTCACGCACGATATAGCGCCAATCGTTCTTGAGGGCATAGTCGACAGCGCTGTCGCGATCTGGAAATGTCATCCTGATAGGCCGGTAAGGATCCTGAGACGTCGTCCATCCCATCAAGGGCTCAAGGTTCTGCGGGCGTGACGGTTCGAACTCCAGAACCCAGTGTCGGGATCGTGGCGCGGACGTGGCGGCCGCGCGCGCGGGTCGGTAAATGATGGCGGTTGGCACATCATGAGAACGAAGGTTGGTTCCGGGAATTGTTGGTGCGAATGGCGGGCGGTTATGTCCTTGCATCATCTTTCGAATCTCCTTTCTTCTGTTTATTGTTGGCTGCATTTGCGTCTGGCTTGGACTTTGAGTGCTCGATGTCGTCCAGCCGCTCGATCTTGCGTGAGTTCGCCATGATCGTTTCTGCAGCCGACCGAAGCGCTTCAGGGTCGTTGTCGCTGCTGATGTCCGAACGCATCGCAATCGTGACTTCAGCTACGGCATGCATCACCTGTTCTGCGTCATTGCCGTTCAACTGGCCATCCTCAAGTCCATCAACAAGCAGATCAAGAACGCGTCGGAACGCTTCGACAACTGGCGCGCTGCCGACAACGGCAAGCCTGTGGCTGATGACCCTGAGTTCATCAATGAGCGCAGAATCATGACGTTCACGCTCCACGATTTCAGCAACCTTTTCGATGACGCGCATATATGTGTCATGCTTTTGTTGAAAAAGAAGAACTTGCCCTTCTTTTCTTAACTCAAGCTCAGTCTGGCAATTGAGGAGCACAGCTGTCAGATAGATAGTGGTAGCTGCACCCAGGAACACTAGGATCATCTCTTGGGCAAAAGGAACGTTTTCACCAACAAAGTATAAGCCGCGGTAGGCTGCGTAACCTACGCCCACTAAAACAATGGAAATTACCAGGTAGGCGACGTCCCTGCCGCGAAAGCTCGTCTTTACCGGTGGCTTCATGGGTTGGCCTTTCTTAATCATGGCTGTCGTTGCCTAGCGAACGGGTGTCAGGGGCAGGTTCGGTCTCCTTTTCGGGCCGCAAGAGAATAGGGGTTGGTCCAGAGCCAAATACATTGAACCCATCCCGCAGACAGCGCTCGAAAATCGTTTCATCCCAGTTCGAGAAATCTCTTTCCACTTCATATGTATATTTTGGCCGTGTCATTGGGCACCAGCCGGAGCTTCGATCCGAAAGGCAGGGGCTTTTCCATCCTTGTCCTGGCCGGCATAAAGCGTCAGATGCGGATAAGGGATTTCGATGCCAAGTTCGTCGAAGCGCTGTTTTATCCTGTGCAGATATTCGCGCCGGATTGACCATTGCTCACCTGGCAAGACCTTGAGGCGAAGACGCAGGATAACCGAAGAGTCACCCAACGTTTCGACCCCAAAGACCTCTGGCTCGGCTAATATTCTCGTTGACCAGGTTGTTTCCGAAGCTAGCTCACGGGCGACACTCTCCATAACGTTCAATGCCTCCTGAAGGTTTTCGCGATAGGCGACACCGACATCGATTACGGCCATCGAATAGTCCGTTGTCTTATTTGTCAGATTGGTGATGGCTCCGTTGGGCACATAGACCACGTCACCATTGAGTTGACGCAGGCGCACATAGCGCAACGTCATCTCTTCGACTTGGCCTGCCACACCGCCAATATCCACGATATCCCCGATGCGGAGTTGCCCTTCCAGCAACAAGACCAAACCCGAAAAATAGTCTTTTATCAGGCTCTGCGCAGCAAACCCCACTGCGATGCCGCTTACCCCCGCAGTCGTCAGGATCGGTGCCACAGAAATGCCAAGGATTGAGAGGGAAATGGTCACGGCCAAGGCCCACACGACCAGCCGACTGACGAAACGGATCAGACGAAAAGATGTTTCAATGCGTTTGACCTCATCTGCAGATCTCTTGGAAGTGCGGGTTCTTTTGCTGATGCGTGTGATGGCCCGCGAAAGCACTGCGGACACGAGCCACGCCACGGTCATGACGAGCACAATCTGTGCAACTGTTTGGGAAACGGAAATAAGGCCGGATAGGAGCTCTGCCTGTGTGACCTGCAAATTCAAAAAATTCATTTATATGCACTCCCTATTATTCTGCAACGAAAGGTCGGCTGGCGCAGCGCTGCTTCTCTTTTTTTAAAGGCAGCCAGGTCCTGTGACGTGCCTGGCCGCCGTTCTCGCGTTTTAAGTGGCTGTAGTTTCGGCCCCAGCGTGTCGTCCGAAGCGCTGACTTTCCGAAGCTTCAATGCCAACAGGATCATGGTTACACCGAAGATTTCGGCATAGACGCCCAACAACCAACCGAGGGCCATAATACTGCCTGCGGGTGTCGTGAACAAGACCCATGTGACGGCAGCGCCAAGCAAGATGGAAATGACACCGCTGAGGACGAGCAACCATTCCCCCTCGATTTCCTTACGGAGCCGAAAGGCCGCGACGATCTCCATCACGCCGGATGTGATCGACCAGAATGCAACCATCGTCCAGAGAAACACGGTTAACACGAGTGTCGCGACGAACGGGCTGACCAGGACGATAAGCCCGGTTGCGATGCCAAGGAGGCCGCTGAAGATCAACCAGCCCCAGCTTTCACCCTGACGCATGTTTTTATAGCCCGACCAAAGCCCCAGTACGCCATCCGCAAAGGAGTAGGCACCAAACACAATGGTCAGTGTTAGGACCGCTTCAGCGGGCATCAGCCATGCCAGGGCGGCAAGAATGACGGCAACGATGCCGCGCCACAGGAAAGCCTTCCAGTCGGCTTGGGAAACAAGTCTTGGAAAACCACACTCTGCGTTGTGATATGGTAGCTCATGAGAAGACCTGTTTGATGTGCAACTGTTTGTTTTGCAACAACATTTTAGCACACAATAGGCCTTCTCATCCTTTGTGTGGTGAATAATTCAGGTTAGGAGTATGAGGGAGCAGAATCACCCGTTTTTCGGACCAAGTTTCCATGCCAAAATGGCAAACACTCCCTCCGGCCAATTTGACGGTGCCAAAAAGATTCGATTTGTCCCCAGGCGCATGGCTGCGGGAGACGCGCCGTGGCTTCTTGGCCGATGCTTTATCTTTCGAAATAGGCATGCTGGGGGTTCCACGTATCACTCGATGGTGCCTCAAGGGAATCATCCAACTGAGTTGTCGCGGCACTGTTGCAAATAGAGATTTGAGTCGATGATGTTCCCTTTAAAAAGTACTTAGAGACCGAAAACCCTGTTGATTAGACACACTTCACCCTGAGGCTGACCATAATAAAATGACGATGCTTGTCCTTTACGTAGTGCACGCATGACTTCAATACCTTTAATTGTGGCATAAGCCGTCTTCATAGATTTGAATCCTAATGTGGCCCTGATGATCCGCTTTAGCTTGCCATGATCACATTCAATCACGTTATTTTTATACTTAATCTGCCTGTGCTCAAGGTCTGGTGGACATTTACCTTCCCGTTTTAACCGTGATAAAGCACGTCCATATGTGGGTGCTTTATCCGTGTTGATCACTTGTGGAATTTGCCACTTCTTCACATTATTTAAAATTTTTCCAAGAAAACAATATGCTGATTTGGTATTACGTCTAGAAGAAAGATAAAAATCAATGGTATCGCCACGTTGATCGACTGCACGATACAGATAAGACCATCGTCCATTCACTTTTACATAGGTTTCATCAATATGCCACGAGCTCAGATCTGTAGGATTACGCCAATACCAGCGCACAGCCCAAAGAATGATTTCGCCCTGAAAATGCCGACCATGGAAAGGATTCATATGCTGCACCTTTAGCTAAAACAGTCTTCAGCTTACCATTCGTGGTTATTTGCAACAGTGCCGATTTTTTGAAAAAAGCATAGGTCTAGATAATCAAGCTAGATTTTTTAGAACTCCACATTGGTCAATTGTACATAAGCCATCACAAGTACCTCTTAAATCAGATAATTGTTCAATAAGCTTTTGTTGCTTGATTATATTTTCCCTGATAGCACTGACATGTAAGTCAATTAATTCATTCACATCTGAACAATTTTTCTTGGGATTATCTTTATAGGTGAGTAATTGACGAATTTCATTCAAACTCATATTTAAAGTTCGGCAATTCAAAATAAACTTAATTCGCTCAACATAGCCTACATCGTAAAGGCGGTAATTTCCTTCCGTTCTTTCCGGTTCCGGAATTAAACCTTCCTTTTCATAAAACCTAATTGTTAATACTGAACATGAGGTTTTTTTAGAGAGTTCACCAATTTTTAAATGCATTGAGTTAGTATTTCCAAAAAATCTTGACTCTATAGTAACTATAGGGATTCTAATATTCAAAGTTTATAAATTTTTTTAATGGGTATAACTATGAGTGGCTGTGGATGTAGTAAAGAAACACCATGCGAAGATAAGAAATCTCAACAAGAAAATCATCCATCAATTGCAGAAGCAAGCAATTCAAAGAATTGTGATAATACGCCTAGCTGTTGTGGTGAAGAGAAAGAAGAAAAATCTTCATCTCCTTGCTGTAACACTTCAAACAGTTGTGAAGATACCGCTCAATCCTGTTGTGGTTCTGATCCCAAAGAAAATTTAAGCACTGAAAACGTTTTAAGAGATTCGCACTACATGAGTGAATACTTAGTTCCCAAAATGGATTGTTCTGCGGAAGAACAGATGGTTCGTATGGCACTATCTTCAATTGATGGTGTTCAAAAACTCATCTTTGATTTACCTAACCGTTCTTTAAAGGTTCTACATAATCAAAAAGATGAAAATATAACCACCAAACTTGAAGGACTGGGTTTTGGGGCAAAGCTTGTGAAGACTGAAACTTATATAAGCAATCAACAGGCCAAGCAAACAAGTACCTACACCATTCCTAAAATGGATTGCTCTGCTGAAGAGCAAATGGTCCGTATGACTCTTGCAGATCTTGAAGCAGTTAAAGGTCTTACTTTTGATCTTCCCAATCGAAAACTGAAAGTCTTCCATAATGAAGGGATTCAGCAAATTACGGCCAAACTTGAAGAACTGGGTTTTGGGGCGAAACTTGATGAAACACAGCTTTCTTCAGGTGATCTACCCAATGAACCTGATCCTGTGAGACAAGCTAAAGTACTTAAACTGTTATTAGGCATTAATGCTCTACTGTTCTTTATAGAATTCATCAGCGGTATTATTGCTGCGTCTACAGGATTGATTGCTGATTCTCTAGATATGTTTGCCGATGCAGCCGTTTATGGTATTGCGCTATATGCCGTCGGAAAAGCTGCGAAATATCAAGTGAAAGCAGCCCATTTCGCAGGTTGGATTCAGTTATTACTTGCTGTCATCGTGATTATTGATGTCATTAGACGATTCATGTTTGGAAGCGAGCCAGAATCAACGCTCATGATTGTTATTGGCCTGCTCGCACTTATAGCTAACGTGACATGCTTATATCTTATTTCTGGTCATCGAGAAGATGGCGCACATATGAAAGCCAGTTGGATTTTCTCGGCGAATGACGTTGTCGTAAATATGGGCGTTATATTTGCCGGTGTACTCGTGGCGTGGACGGGATCAGCTTACCCAGACTTAATCATTGGCATCCTGGTTTCTTTATTCGTGCTTAATGGTGCTCGAAAGATTTTGGCTTTGAAGTAAGAGTCTCGAAAATGAATCTATTTCAAGTTAAACAAAATCAGATCGTCAAAATTAGAGATCTCAAAAAAGGTAATCAATACAGTCATACCACTGATCCCGTATTGGAACGGCTCCAACTATTAGGTTTTAGAGAGGGTGAAACTCTACAAGTACTCGCTAAAGGTGTTTTTGGCGGAGATCCTGTTTTAGTTCAAATTGAAACTTCAAGATTCGCATTAAGAAAGAATGAAGCTGAAAGAATTTTTGTAGAGTTAGTATCCAATGAAGATTAAGAACATTGCATTAGTCGGTAATCCAAATTGCGGAAAAACCTCTTTATTTAATACACTTACTGGTACGCGACAAAAAGTTGCCAACTATGCTGGGGTTACCGTAGAAAGAAAAGAAGGTTCTTTTAACTTACCTTCTGGTGATGCAGTACGAGTATTGGACTTACCCGGAACTTACAGTTTAAAACCTAGTAGTTTAGATGAAGAAGTTACCAGGGCAGTTTGTTTGGGCGAGCTAAAAGGTGAAATTCTACCCGACATTTTTATATGCGTTGTAGATGCCACAAATTTAAGCTTACATTTGAGCTTGGTTCTCGAAGTTCGTGCTTTAAATCGCCCTATGATTCTTGTATTAAATATGATGGATGAGGTCAAAAAGCGTGGTATTTCCATTGATAAGGATAAACTGTCTCAACTGTTAGGTATCCCTGTAGTTGAAGCTGTCGCAGTTAAAACAAAAGGAATTCAAGATTTAATTAATCAATTAGATCAAAAAAATCTTTTTATTACTCCTTATCATTCTGAATTAAGTCATTTTGAACAGGTCAAACAAATCACCAAACAAGTTATTTTAAATAATGACAGTGGTGATAAAAGAACCGCATTTCTAGATAAAATTTTTCTACATCCTGTATTTGGTTTAGTAATCTTAACTTTAACCATGTTTGTGATGTTCCAGGCGGTATTTATATGGGCAACGCCTTTTATTGAATTCATTGAAAATTTTGTCGCATGGCTCAGTGATTTTATTGGACCACTAATCCAACATCCTCTATTAAAAAGCTTGGTTGTGGATGGGGTAATTGCTGGTGCAGGTAGCGTGCTTGCATATATGCCTCAGATTTTGATTTTATTCTTCTTCATTTTAATGCTTGAAGAGTCAGGCTATTTACCCCGGGCAGCATTTCTTTTAGATAAATTAATGTCTAAAGCCGGGCTTAGCGGCCGTTCATTTATTCCTCTGCTATCCAGTTTTGCTTGTGCCATTCCCGGAATTATGGCAACCAGAAGTATCAGCTCTGAACGGGACCGATTAGCAACAATTATGATTGCACCCTTGATGACCTGTTCAGCAAGATTGCCAGTATATGCTTTATTGATCGCGGCATTTATTCCGAACCAATTAATCTACGGCTGGTTAAGTCTGCAAGGATTAGTCCTTTTTGGTCTTTATATGTCGGGAATAGTCTCAGCGTTATTAGTTTCACTCTTTCTGAAGTTGGTTCGAAAAGATAAAACTGAAAGTATTTTTATTTTTGAGCTTCCCACATACCGAATTCCAGATATTAGAAATATTGCATTAGGCTTATATGATAGGGCAACTATTTTCTTAAAACGAGTTGGTGGCATTATCGTTGCGCTGTCTATCTTGTTATGGGTGCTAGTCACGTTCCCTCAACCACCAGATAATGCAACCATGCCGGCCATTAACTATAGTTTAGCTGGTCAGTTAGGGCATTTAATTCATCCTATATTTGCGCCTATTGGGTTTACATGGGAAATATGTATTGCACTCATTCCTGCTATGGCAGCAAGGGAAGTTGTAATTGCTGCTCTTGGGGTGATTTATGCGATGTCAGGTGATGAAGATACAGTAACTCAAAGTCTGTTAAGTCAAATTTCAGGCCCGGATGGATGGGGGTTAGCCACAGGTTTATCATTATTGGTATGGTTTATTTTTGCTCCCCATTGTCTTGCTACGTTAGCAACAATTAGACGAGAAACTGGCAGCTGGAAACAGCCCATCATTATGGCAACTTATTTGTTTGCATTAGCCTACATCTTTTCATTCATCACATATCAAGTTGCGAGTAATTTTTAATTAGCAAATGAATAAAATAAGGGAGCTAGCTCCCTTATTTTATTGAAATACTCACTATAAATGAAGCGCTTTTACAAGAAAAACTGTATAGATATCAATAATATTAAACAGCTTCCTAAGAAAACTTCTAATTTAATTATAAATTATGAAAGAGTTCCCTCTTTTTAGTGCAATTCATGAAATTAGGTTTAAATATCAAAAATTATGGCTTAATGAATAGCATGATCTTGTAGACACTTTTAGTGAAATAATAATCAAAATATTGGAATGCTCCCAGTAGCCTAGACACAAAACCGATTCTAAAATTCTTATACTCGATATGGATAATTATTCTGAAAATTTTTTAGTATTAATTTCTTGTAGATAAGTGAAGATCTCATCTACTGTAGCTCGTTTTTAACCACTGCATAAAAATAGACCAAAAATTAAGCTTTTTTAGTTTTACAGATTCGAAAATAAATAGTAATAATTCATGAATAGTAGCCGAAGCTACCATTCATGAATCCAAATCATACTATTTTAAAAAACTAATTCGATGCCTGCACCATATTTCCACCCTTTTTCGGAATTAGTAGCCTCTTGCATAAAAGTATCTTGCTGTCCTTTTTCATACTGATAAGCAATATCAATAAAAGGTTTAAATCGCTTAGTAATCTCATATCTAGTTTTGATACCAGTTTTTAGTTCTGATAAACCTGATTTTGCAGCATAGTTAGAATCATCGCTAAATATTACATCTGCTTCGATATAAGGTTGAGTAATAAGTTTCTGAGTTAAAAGCAAATCACGTTCTAATTCAAAACTTGCTCCCCAAAAATTATTCTCACCGCCATAAAGATATGCTTGTGTTTCAAAGAAATAAGGAGCTAGACCTAATATACCAATAACCCCATCCACTCGATCGCTGCTGCTGTTATTTTTATCTTCACTATATCTTACCCCAGCTTGTACATCCCAAAATGGGGCTACGTTACGGCTATAAAGTGCTGATACAGCATATTTTGGATCATTACTTTCTGACTTTTCCGAATTGGCTTCAATAAATAGACGATTTTCATCTGTTCCAATCAAAGTTTCAAGCTTTGTTCCTAGCTTACCCTTACCATCTTCATCAACTATCCATGCATTTTCAAGTTTTGTTACTTGATAAATTTGTCCACCATGTTCTTTAAGATGATCATCATGAGATGGGGCTGATCTCTTTCTTGCGGTCAGAATAATATTATCTCCCCCATTTGCATTTTCCATTGAATAATATTCTGGATACAATTCTTGGGGGCTATATCTTAAGCCACCAGACTCCTGTAATAAGACTCTCATACCATTTGTAATATTACTTTCTTGTTCCGAAGTGCTGCTATTAGCAAAAGTTAAGTTTGATATACTTATTAATGCAATTGATAAGACTGTTTTTGAGAAGAAATTCTTAGTGATTTGCATGTGGATTTACTCCCTTCTCATTTACTTGGGACTGAGGAACAGTCTTTGTAGAATTACCATCTTCCACTTGAGCTACAATGAGTTTATTCATCATTCCTGCACTCATATGGTAAAGCAGGTGACAATGAATAGCCCACTCACCTAACTCATCAGCTGTGAGTAGAGTGGTTATCGTTTTCCCAGGTGGAACAATTACCGTATGTTTGTTTGGCATATTGCTTGGATCCTGACCATTCTCAAGCTGCATAAACATGCCATGTAAGTGCATTGGGTGAGCCATCATACTGTCATTGACAAATTTTAAGCGAATACGTTCACCATACTTCACCACTAGTGGGTCGGCTTCATTAAATTTTTTACCATTTATTGTCCAAATATAACGCTCCATGTTTCCACCAAGACGGATCTCTATTTCACGTTCAGCTGCACGAGTGTCTTTTTGAGGATCTAACGATTGCAAATCACTATATTGCAATGCTTTATTACCTTCAGGTGTTGAAGCATTTGCCCATCCAAATACGGTATTATCATTCTTGTCTGAAGCCGCCTTAACAGTAGCGCTATTCATCGGCATATCATGATCCATACCTTTCATAGAAGACATATCATGATCCATACCTTTCATAGAAGACATATCGTGATTCATGCCTTTCATAGAAGACATATCATGATTCATATCTTTCATTGAAGACATATCATGATCCATACCTTTCATAGAAGACATATCGTGATTCATGCCTTTCATAGAAGACATATCATGATCCATACCTTTCATAGAAGACATATCGTGATTCATGCCTTTCATAGAAGACATATCATGATTCATTCCCATATCTTCCATAGTCAATAAAGAACGAGGACGAGGCTTAGGCATCTCAATTTGTTTTACAGGTGAGGTATTTTCATCATGTAAGGTTCCAACCGAAAATCCAGTACGATCAATAGATTCAGCTTCGATTTGATAATGGGCTTGTTTCGGTTCAACAATGACATCATAAGTTTCAGCAGTACCTATACGGAACTCATCTACAGGAACGGGCTTTACAGGTTGACCATCAGCACTGACTACAGTCATTTTTAGGTTTGGAATGCGTACATCAAAGAATGACATAGCGGAAGCATTAATAAAACGAAGGCGAACTTTTTCACCAGCTTTGAAGTTACCCGTCCAATTTTGCTGAGGTGTCTTGCCATTCATTAAAAATGTATAACCAGTCACATCGGACATATCTGTTTTCAGCATTCGCATCTGATTCCACATAGAACGGTCTTGCCAAGTCGCTTTTAGCCCATCACGTTTAACTTGTTTTAATACATCGAATACTGTTTCGCGGCGGTTCTGATAGTAGTCTGCTTCTTTTTTAATATTTTTCATAATTTGATCACTTGTCGAATTATGAAAATCAGAAAGCAAAACAACGTAATCTTTATCGGTTTTTTCAGCAGCTGTTAGTGGAGTTTTATCTTTAGGATAAATAACAAAAGCACCATATAAACCGTCTTGTTCTTGTCCTTTACTATGTGAATGATACCAATAAGTACCATTTTGGCGGACTTTAAACTTATATTCATAAGTTTTATTAGGGGCAATGCCATTAAATTTGTTAAATCCAGGTACACCATCCATAATTCCAGGTAATAATAAGCCATGCCAATGGATTGAAGAGTCCTGATTTTTTAACTTATTGTGAACACGGATAACGGCCTCATCACCTTCTTCAAATTCAAGAAGTGGTGCAACGAATTTACCATTTACAGTAATTCTCTCAACTGGTTTTCCTGTGATATTTACAGTTTGTTCAGCGATTGTTAAATCATATTCTTTAACTGCCGCCATTACCCAAGTTGATGAAAATAAACCAACTCCAATTAAGAGTATATGACTTAACTTTTTTGACATTCTATCTCACCTTTAGAAAGGTCAAGATTGAAGTAATAAAGCAAATATTTAGTATAAACTTTAATACTTCTTTCTCGCTATTTATAAAATTATTTATTGCTACTAGGCATATTCATCTTTGAATGATCCATTTTAGAATGGTCCATATTCATCTTTGAATGATCCATTTTAGAATGGTCCATATTCATCATAGAATGATCCATTTTAGAATGGTCCATATTCATCATAGAATGATCCATTTTTGACATGTCAGATGAGTTAGGAGACTGATGTTGACTATGATCTTGCTGAGTCTTGTCATCTTTTTCCATTTTACAAGGTTTTGTACAAGGTTCCTGTGCTTTTACCGTTTTAGTGGCACTTGAGGTTGATACATCTTTTGCCCAAGATTGAGTACCAGCAATTAAATTTCCAGCACACATTAAAATTGTTAGACTACGACGCACTACAGTTTTCATAAGTTTCTCTAAAAGTTAATTTCTTGCTACTACAATAAAGTGAAGCACTGAACATCTAAGTGACTTGAAAATGACATTTTTGTAATCTATCTCGATCAGATGTTTTATAACGTTATTATAGTTTTAATGAATGACTTAGGATTCGGAAATGAGAATACTATTAGTTGAAGATGAACAAAAAACTGGTGATTATCTCAAGCAAGGTTTATCCGAAGCTGGCTATATTACTGACTGGGTTACAGATGGGTTAACGGGTAAACATCAAGCTCTTTCTGAAGAGTATGACTTAATTATTTTAGACGTGATGTTACCTGGACTAAATGGTTGGAATATTATCAATGATATTCGTAGCAGCGGTAAAACAATGCCCATTCTTTTTCTTACCGCCCGAGATCAAATCGAAGATCGAGTAAAAGGATTAGAGCTAGGCGCTGATGATTATTTAGTTAAGCCTTTTGCTTTTGCAGAGCTTCTAGCTCGAATAAAAACGCTCCTTAGACGAGGGCAACAAAGAGAAGATAATAATATTATTAAGATTGCTGATTTAGAACTTGATTTGAGAAAACGTCGGGTAACACGAGCAGGTCAACGCATTGATTTAACGGCTAAAGAATTTGCTCTTATGGAGCTTTTTATGCGTAGAAGAGGTGAAATTCTACCAAGAGCACTTATTGCATCTCAAATTTGGGATATGAACTTTGATAGTGATACAAATGTAGTTGAAGTCGCTATTAAACGATTAAGAAATAAAGTAGATAGTAATTTTACCCCTAAGTTAATTCAAAATATTAGAGGAATGGGGTATGTATTAGAGGTAGAAGATGAATAATAAATTATTCAAATCTATCAGTTTTCGTATTGGTATTATTTTCTCATTATCGACTATATGTATTCTCATTATGATGGGGTTTTTCATCCATAAATTAGTGATGCATCATTTTGAAACGCAAGATCGTACCCAATTAGAAGGTAAAATCCAGCTTATTCAGAATCTTCTCCAACAGCATCCTAAAAATTCTCCAGAACTTAATCTTTATTTAAGAGATGCTTTAGTTGGGCATCATGATCTGATTGTTCAAATTGAACGACCCACAGGCCAAATTCTATTCAGTACTGCCCCTTCAATGATTAATTCCCAAAAGTTAATGAAAACAGCGGATAGTTCGTGGATTGAGTGGAAACTTCAGGGTAAAACTTATCGGGGGATTATCTATAACGCGAATATAGTTGAAAATTCTGAAATAAAATCTACTCAAATTATTGTCGGTATAGATACCTCTGAGCATCTACATTTTTTAAATGATTTTAAGCGTCAACTTTTTTACATTGGTTTAGCCGGTACGATTTGTTTAATGTTTTTAGGCTGGTTTGCAACCTGGAGAGGTTTAAGACCCGTGCAAAAAATGGCTAAGGTCGCAGAAGGCATTTCTGCCCAACATCTTTCAGAACGTTTAGAAGTTGAGCACACACCAACAGAACTAAAATCATTAGCAATTGCCTTCAATGATATGCTCGACAGACTAGAATCAGCTTTAGAAAGGCTTTCCGATTTTTCATCTGATTTAGCGCATGAAATTAGAACACCGATTAATAACTTAATGACTCAAACTCAAGTATGTCTTGCCCGTAAACGAGATACCAGTACCTATCAAGAAGTACTATTTTCTAATTTAGAAGAATTAGAACGTTTGGCTCGAATGGTATCCGATATGCTTTTCTTGGCAAAAGCAGAACATGGCCTAAAATTACAGAACTTACAGAATATTGACCTGGTTAAAGAAGTTACAGCCTTATTTGATTTCTATGATGCGCTAGCTGCCGAAAAAAATATGACGCTTCAACAAACAGGATCTGGAAATGTCAAAGGTGATCCTGCTATGTTACGTCGAGCACTCAGCAATCTATTATCTAATGCAGTTAAATATGGAAATAAGAATTCTACAATACGCATAAAACTTCAACAGAATTTAGATAACACAATATTTTCAATTGAAAATGAAGGCCCTGAAATCTCTCCTGAACAACTATCCAGGTTATTTGATCGATTTTATCGAACAGATGCATCTAGACAAAGAACAGAAGAAGGAACCGGCTTAGGGCTCGCGATAACAAAATCTATTCTTGATATGCTTGGGGCGACCATCCAGGCTGAATCCCTCAATGGTCGAATCATTTTTACCATTGTTTTTCAAAGTGAATCCATGCAAGGGGAATCATTTTAACTCATTTTTTGAACATCTTCCATTTACCCGAGTTGACCTTACATAAAGCTCAAACTGAGAGCCAGAGCTACGCCAGCACCTATCATGGCAATTGTGTAGCCAAATATGATAGCTCGGCCAAACTGTGCCCCCCTGTCATCCATGCAATTGTCGCTTTGCTTAACATGTTGCTCAGTGTGGCCAGCCCTAGCGCGACAGCAGCCACATTTGTTGTTAAGCCTTCAGTACTATGCAGGCGGGCAAGTGAGACTAAAATAGCATCTACGTCTGCTAGCCCAGAAATAGTCGATAATACGAAGATGCCGCTGGTGCCCAACCATTGTTTTGCTGCCGGGACCAAGACTGCCATGACAGCCAGGAAAGCAGCGAAGCTGAATGCTGTCCCAAGATCAAAAGGAGCCATTGCTTCTATTGTTCGATCGTTGTTTTCAGCGCTGGTAATTTGGCGTTGTCTCCACAATGCCATACCCAGCAGAAGGATTCCCGCAATCATCATTGCACCACCAAAAGTGCTTAGCAATGCTGGCTCAATGACGCCTATCAGCACAACCATACGAAAAAACATGATGCCACAGGCAGCCAATGTTCCAGAAATAGCAGCACTGACCATGACGGGGTGCTGGCGTGTATAGCGTGCCAGTGCGACAGTTGCAGCTGTAGAAGATGCCAAACCACCCAATAGACCTGTCCAGAGTATGCCTCTTTGTGAACCGGTGAGCCGCATGGCAAAATGACCTGCCAGAGAGAGTCCGGCAATCAGGATCACAGCCCACCATAACTGGTAAGGATTTAATGCAGCAAAAGGTCCCAGACCCGTATTGGGTAAGTAGGGTAATATAACAACAGAAAGTACCAGCAACTGTAGAGATGCGGTTAATTCACGATGCTCTATCAAGCGTAACCAACCGTGTAAGGTTGGCTTGAGATCCAAAAATACAGCCACGATGACAGCCGCTGTTAATGCTAAAGTAACATTACCATGGGATGCATATGCACCTAGAACTAATGTCAACAGCATCGCGATCGTCGTGGTAGCGCTTAGATTACCGGAAAGTTTTGCGGTACGCGCGTAGGACACTGTTAATAATAAGGAAAGCCCTAATACGGCCGCGACCAGCGGCCAAGGCCCGAAGTTTGGTTGTAAATGACCGAGCACTCCTCCGAGCAATCCTGTCAATGTGAAGGTACGTAGGCCTGCTACTCGGCTGCCCTCGGGCAATTCACGATCGTGCCATCCTCGTTCTAAACCAATGAGCAGGCCGATGGCAAGTGCTGCAATCAGGCCTGATACATCTGGTGGAAGAAAAAGACTCTCTATCATAGCTTTTTATGTCGCAGGCGAAGGGCATTGGTGATGACTGAAGCTGAACTCAAACTCATAGCCAAGGCGGCAATCATCGGTGACAACAACCAACCGGTAAATGGATATAGTACGCCAGCCGCGATAGGGATACCCAAAGCATTGTAAAGGAAAGCAAACATGAGGTTCTGTTTCATGTTGCCGACAGTAGCTTCCGAAAGTGAACGGGCAACAGCAATCCCTCGTAAATCTCCCTTGACCAGCGTAACTTGGGCACTATTCATTGCAACATCAGTCCCGGTTCCCATAGCGATACCGACATCAGCTTTAGCCAAGGCTGGTGCATCATTGATGCCATCACCAGCCATAGCCACGATGCGACCTTCCTTCTGCAATTTGCTGACCAGTTCTAGTTTATCTGCGGGTTTGACTTCGCCATGTACCTCATCAATGCCTAGACGTGCTGCGACTGAACGGGCAGTGGTGAGACCATCTCCTGTTGCCATCACGATACGTAGACCCGCTTCCTTCAGGGTGGCAAGTGCTTCTGGGGTATTTTTTTTGATGGGATCGGATACTGCAAGCAGGCCGGCCAATTCACCATTGATGGCTAGATGCATCACACTTGCACCTTCTGAACGCAGCTCTTCGGCTTGCGGAATCAGAGATTGTACCGAGATACCTAATTGCTCCATCAGTGCTGTGTTGCCCAAAGCTAACTGACGATCGCCCACTTGACCTCGAACACCAATCCCTGAGCCTGATTCAAAATTATCTGGTGTTTCAAGAGGCAGGCCACGTTCGTGTGCTGCGTTTACAATCGCTTCGGCTAGCGGGTGTTCACTGCCTTGATCAAGACTGGCGGCTAAACGTAATACTTCAGATTCATCGAAACCTGATGCGGCAACCACACGATCGAATACAGGGCGTCCTTCAGTTAACGTACCTGTTTTATCGATGATTAGTGTGTCAATCTTGCGTAGATTCTCAATGGCTGCTGCATCGCGGAACAACACACCATGAGTAGCACCTTGACCCGTTGCAACCATGATAGACATTGGAGTTGCCAAGCCTAGTGCACAAGGACAGGCAATAATGAGTACTGCCACAGCATTGATTAATGCATAAACCCAGCTCGACTCTTCTGGGCCGAACAGTCCCCATCCAAAGAAGGTAAGCAAGGCAATGGCTACTACAGCCATGACAAACCAACCTGCAACCTGATCAGCCATGCGTTGCATTGGTGCTCTCGATCGTTGAGCTTGCGCCACCATCTGTACGATCTGGGATAACATGGTACTTGAACCAATTTTCTCTGAACGCATGATTAGGGAACCATTGGTATTCAGGGTAGCACCAATGACTTTATCACCGATGCGTTTAGTGATCGGTAAAGGTTCACCTGTCAGCATCGATTCATCCACTGAACTACTTCCTTCAGTGATTACACCATCCACAGGCACTTTTTCACCTGGGCGAATTCTGAGTAAATCTCCTACATGGACATGCGTTAGAGGAACATCTTCTTCAGTTCCATCAGGCAGGATTCGGCGAGCTGTTTTAGGAGCGAGCCCAAGGAGTGACTTAATTGCAGCAGAAGTTTGCGAACGTGCTTTTAACTCCAATATTTGTCCCAGTAGGGTCAATGAAATGATGACCGCTGAAGCTTCAAAGTAAACAGCGACACGACCCATGGAAATAAATGAGTCTGGGAAGATTTGCGGTGCAATGGTTGCGACCACACTATAAATAAATGCAGCTCCAGTGCCCAAACCAATCAGCGTCCACATGTTCGGGCTGCGATTCACAACCGATTGCCAACCCCGGGAAAAAAATGGCCAACCTGCCCAAAGTACAATTGGGAGTGACAACACCAGTTCAATCCAGCTCTGAACAGCCATATTGAACAGATTCATTTGATGACCAAACATCGCCAAAAAAGTCACGATGATGGTCAATGGCAGTGTCCACCAGAAGCGTCGGCGGAAATCACGTAACTCCGGATTCTCATCTTCCTCTAATTCAGGAATGAGTGGCTCCAGTGTCATTCCGCATTTAGGACAGTTTCCAGGATGATCTTGCCTGATTTCTGGATGCATTGGGCATGTATAGATGGTCGTACCTGTTGTGCTTGCCGCATTAACGTGTTGAACAGTCTGATGATGCTGTGTATGTGCATCGGCAGTCGTCGTTGCGGGTTTAGCGATATATTGCACCGGGCTGCTATGAAACTTTGATTGACATTTATCACTGCAAAAAAAGTAAGTTTTCCCCTTAAATTCCTCATGGTATTTCGATTCTTCAGTGACGGTCATACCACAGACTGGGTCTTTCAGTACGTCTGTTGTAGCCTATGCCATATGGTCCTGGTTATGATTTTTTTGATCTGACATAAATAATTCTCTTATGGAAAAGTGGTTTTATGGCCGAATTTTGGAATAAATCTCGGAGTCTGTTGAGCATAGCTGTCATAGACAGCGCCAAACTGTTTACTCATTTCAGCCTCTTCCTTAATTGCCAAGCGGCTGTACATTAAGAGTAGGATTGGAAACATAATCAGTGTCAGTAAAGTTGGCCATTGCAATAAAAACCCCAGCAAGATCAAGATAAAAGCCACGTATTGGGGGTGACGTATGCGCGCATAGGGTCCGGTTACTGCCAATTGGTGATGACGTTGTGCGTTGTACAGCACGTGCCATGACGTTGATAACAGGTAAAATCCATAGCCCAAGAAAACGTAACTGGCGATATGCAAAATGCCAAAATGTGGATCACCTTTTTCACCTAATAGCGTTGACCACAAGTGACCTGCATTATGAGAAAGTAAGTCAAGTTGAGGGAAGCGAGTTTGAAGCCAACCAGATAACAGGTAAATGGTTAAAGGAAAACCATACATTTCGACAAATAGAGCAATGATAAAAGCCGAAAAGGCCCCAAATGTACGCCAATCGCGCGCAGTGGAAGGTCTAAAAAAACTGAAAGCGAACATGATAAAAACTGCTGAGTTAATGATAACCAGCGTCCATAAACCATAAGCCGATTCCGCATGATTCATGATGGATCTCCTGGTTCGCGCGATTTTTTATTATCTGATGGGTCTGATTTTTTCTGTTGATGGTGATGTCCATGACCACCATGCATAAAAATATGCATGAGTGGACAAGCTAAAAGGAATAAATAAGGCAAAGCACCGATAACGTGGGCTAAATGTTCCGTTAATAGAAAATAAGCTGCGATACCACCCAGCACGATTAGACCAATGGCATAACGTGTAGACCAGAAGTTAGGTACTGAATTATTTTCTTGGTGTTGGTGATTCATGGTGCTTTCCCCTAATTCATGGGTAACTATTTAGTTGCTGACGGAGGCATACAGTCCATCATCATCTGCATCATGGATTGCATCATGTCCATACGTTTTTCCATCATCTGCTGACGGTCAGCCATATTTGCATTCATGCTTTGGCTGCCCATCTGTTTCATCATACTCATACCTCCTTGCATGAGTTTCATGTGCTCAGCCATAAGTTTCTGACGTTCTTGTGGGGTTTTTGCAGCCATCATCTTCTCATGCATGGCTTGCATCGCCTTCATGTGTTGATCCATTGCAGCCATTTTATCTGTAGCAGTGGTGCTGGTAACTGTTTGCTTAATTGTTACTGCAGATGGTGCTGTTTTTTCAGGGTGGTGATCTTTGTGTTCATCGGATTGCTGTGCAAATGTATTCAATGACGCGGCTGCGATACATAAGCCCAAAAAAATGTTTTTGAATTTCATCATAATTTTTTCCTTTAAATAATTTGGAAGTAAAAGCTATGTTTTAGTACTGAACAGAGTCTAGGAATTTGACTACTAAACTGATGAAATTTTTGGTTATTCTCTGTCTCTCTTAAAAATTTTAGCACTATTAATTAATTATTTTTAAAAATGACAAAAATGTAATTTTGAGATCTTCTCGAAATATATAGTCTATGCTGAGATGACAAAAATTTTATTTAATATTAATCTTTTAAAACTATTAAAGTTGTTATGATTTTATGTGCTTAAAAAAATAAAAATGAAATGATTAGATGACTCCAAGGCTAGTTAGAGACACATTCTTAATGTAATTTACACTGTTATTCCTTTAAAGAAAAAATACAGTTGATCAAAATAGTTTTTTATAGAAAAAAGGGTGGATAATTTAATTATTAAACTTATTGGTATATTTATTAGATAGAAGGTAAAGAAGATTATTTTTAATATTAGGGTTTATAATCCAAATTTCAGAGTAAGGAATCTACTACTTATATAATAGAGATTCCATCTCCAAAACAGTACTACTGTATGAATGAGTTGTATTCAATGCAGGGAAGAATGTAGATACTTAATACTAACGGAAAATTATTTTACTGAATTTTCATGTAAAGACTCATTTAATTGATCAATCACTGTCGTCCATTCACCATCAGAGTGTAGTTTTTCTTCTAAAAAATGACGTTGAGCATCAGTCCAAAAAATTGCTTGTGTTAAAAAAACATCTCCAGCTAGCTGATGGCTCTCTATGAATTTTGCAATTGCTTCTTCAGTAGAAGCTAAACCAAGCTGTTCAAATAATTTGGTCATTCTTGGACGTGTTTGAGTCATGTGCTTAGCCCACAAATTTATATTAGATCAAATTAAACATAACATGTTTATATTTAAACTAAAATATAAAAAATTAAATAGCTACTATTTTCTTAGACAAAATGATTACTACATTTCATAAATCAACCACCTACATAATTTGTTTGTTAAATGATCATTATTTTTCAATAAGATTATTTTAATAGTTAAAGATTTTAAATTTCAAAAATGACAAAAATGTAATTTTGAAGTCATCGCTATGTTTCTGTCTCTCACTAATAATTGAAATATAAGAGGAGATGATGTGGTCTCATTAAATATAGATTTTATAAAGTCATCTCTAATGAACTAACGAATCAAGAGGAAACGTAAATGAAATTATTTCAAAATAAAATGACTGCTCTACGTAATGTTGTAGTAGCTGCAACGATGATTGTGGCTACTACAACTACGTTCGCTCATGTGAGTTTAGTGAGTGCGATTCCTGCGGAAAATGCATCTATCCTTAGTCAACCAAAGAACTTGACCCTTAACTTTGGTGCAGAGGTTATGTTGATGAATATTAAGTTACTGGATGCTCAGCGAAGAGATGTTCCTTTTAAATATAAAGTTACTCATGACTTAAAGAAATCCTTTGATGTCGCTCTTCCGAAACTGAAAAAAGGTAAATATACCGTTGTCTGGACAACAATGGGGAAAGATGGTCACAACATGAATGGTGAATATAGTTTCACTATCAAATCAACTAAATAAGAATTGATTACCTTTCAACATGTCAGTGAGGTGCTGGCATGTTGTTCTAGAATGGACAAAAATAATGATTTCTGAATATTGGATGTGGGCCACTTGGTTAACTAAGGTTATTTTATATTTAAGTGTAGCTTTTGTCGTTGGTGGAGCCTTTTGCTATTTTTTACTTAGACAATATCTTGAACTAAAAGAATCGATTCTTAAATATATTACAATTGGCGCTGGATTAGGCCTAATTTCCAGTACCTTGGGATTTTTTATTCTGATTGGTAGTTTTGCCAATACTGGTATTACAGGGATGGTGGACCCCACGTATATTAATATATTGGTTAATACTCCGACGGGGTATATATACGTTCTTCGTTCTATTTGTTTTGCTCTTTTACTTCTTCTCATGGTGGTTAAACTTAACAGGAACAAAGGTCATTTTTCTATAATTGAAAGTTCAATATTTTGTGTTTTACTTCTCCCGATTATTTTTAGTTTTTCCCAGCTCGGACATGTCGCTAATTTAACCTTACTTGCTCAAATTTTATTATCAATCCATATTCTAGTTATGTCGTTATGGATGGGGTCTTTATATCCGTTATGGAAAACCAGCCGGGAAATAAATGGTTTACCTTTAAAAGATCGCATGCATGTATTTGGACGTATTGCTGCTTTCATTGTTGGGATATTAATCGCCTGTGGCGCTAGTGTAGCTCTTCTTTTAATTAAAGATTTTAATACCTTAATCAATACTGCATATGGCTATGGTTTCATGGTTAAAATGTTTTTTGTTATAGGTATTCTACTTTTAGCTGCCTTCAACAAATGGTATTTCACCCCGCGTCTTCAACATCCTAAATTCGCTAAACACCTTAGTCATGCCATTTTATTTGAGATGTTATTAGGTCTATCAATTCTATTAACAACAGGCTATATAACCACTGTCGTGGGTATTGAATAAGAGAATTTCAAAATAAGGGAATTGAGGAAATTTAACATTACTGCATTTATCTTTTGTAGCTGAGCAATAAAGTTTCTACTGGACTGCCAACTTACGACAATCAGAACAGTAAAATCGCATCATGAGGCATTATACATAAAGGTAGTCACCGGTTTTTAGCTTATCTTGGCTTTGTTGCACAACGATTTCATAACTATATGATTTTAAAAGTTTTGATTGTTTTTTGATCCAAAATTAAATTTATTTAAATCAGATGCTTACATATTTATGCAACAAAGCCACTTATCTTCAACCCATAACGGTCTCATCTATTCAGTTCACTACCATTGATTGAAATAACTAATCTTATAAATTTCAGAGTGATCGTAGATGACAAAAATGTCATTTTAAAGGGCACTGTTGCAAATAGGCTGACATGATAAGCTAAATATCTTATTTATTTCGAGATACAGCAGATGAATCCCTTCCATGGTCGGCACTTTCAAGGTGAAATCATTCTTTGGGCTGTTCGTTGGTATTGTAAATATGGCATCAGCTATCGTGAACTTCAAGAAATGCTCGCTGAACGAGGTGTGAATGTTGACCACACCACAATTTATCGTTGGGTTCAGCGTTATGCTCCAGAAATGGAAAAACGCTTACGCTGGTATTGGCGTAATCCTACAGATTTACATTCATGGCATATGGATGAGACTTATATCAAAGTGAAGGGGCGATGGACTTACCTGTATCGTGCAGTTGATCAACGTGGTCATACGATTGACTTTTACCTTTCCGCTAGACGGAACAGTAAATCAGCCTATTGTTTTTTAGGAAAGATCTTCAATACGGTGAAAAAATGGCAAATTCCACGGGTCATCAATACAGATAAAGCAGCGACCTATGGCCATGCTTTATCACGGTTAAAGCGAGAAGGAAAATGTCCAGTAGATATTGAGCACAGGCAGATTAAGTATAAAAATAATGTCATTGAATGTGATCATGGTAAGTTAAAGCGGATCATCAGGGCCACATTAGGATTCAAATCTATGAAGACGGCTTATGCCACAATTAAAGGTATTGAAGTCATGCGTGCACTACGTAAAGGACAAGCATCGTCATTTTATTATGGTCAGCCTCAAGGTGAAGTGTGTCTAATCAACAGGGTTTTCGGTCTCTAAGCACTTTTAAAAAGGAACTTCATCGACTCAAATCTCTATTTGCAACAGTGCCAGGCAGGTTTGTTGAACCTATACACGATGCCTACACAGATAGATCGGTTTTACAGATAATGTGCCGTTTTAGAGGATTCCATGCATGTCATTCATGATGCACATGCATGGAAAACTATAAGGTCTGACGGAATTATTCGTAATGAATTACAGTACGAATTGACTTACCTTCATGCATTAGATCAAAGGCTTCATTGATCTGATCCAAGCCCATCGTATGTGTCACAAATGGTTCTAATTGAATTTTACCTTTCATGGCATCTTCAACCATTCCTGGAAGTTGCGTACGACCTTTTACGCCACCAAAGGCAGAACCTAGCCATTTACGACCAGTAACCAGTTGGAATGGACGGGTAGAGATTTCCTGACCTGCGCCAGCTACACCAATAATTACGGATTGTCCCCAGCCACGGTGTGCACTTTCAAGAGCTGCACGCATCACATTCACGTTGCCAATACATTCAAATGAATGATCTACACCCCAACCAGTCATTTCGACAATGACTTGCTGGATTGGTTTGTCGTAGTCTTTAGGGTTTAAGAAGTCCGTTGCACCAAACTCTTTTGCCAGCGCAAATTTATCTGGATTCATGTCAACCACAATAATACGTCCTGCTTTAGCTTGACGTGCGGCTTGTACGACTGCCAGACCAATACCACCTAAACCAAAGACCGCAACACTATCACCTTCTTGTACTTTAGCCGTGTTGTGTACTGCACCGATACCCGTTGTGACACCACAACCCAGTAAGCAGACATGTTCGTGATTGGCTTCAGGATTGATTTTAGCCAATGATACTTCTGCCACTACCGTGTATTCACTGAACGTTGAGCAGCCCATATAGTGGTAAATCGGTTGACCATTATAGGAAAAACGAGTGGTACCATCTGGCATTACGCCTCTACCTTGAGTTTCGCGAACGGAAATACACAAGTTCGATTTTCCAGATTTACAGAATACGCACTCGCCACATTCAGCGGTGTAAAGTGGAATTACATGATCACCTGGTTTGACGCTAGTCACGCCTTCACCAACCTCAACTACGACACCAGCACCTTCATGCCCGAGAATAGCCGGAAAAACACCTTCAGGATCATCGCCAGATAAAGTAAATGCGTCTGTATGACACACACCGGTATGGGAGATCTTGATTAATACTTCACCTTTCTTCGGTGGTGCAACATCAACTTCAACAATTTGAAGAGGTTGACCAGGAGCAAACGCAACGGCAGCACGTGACTTCATGGAATAATTCCTTATACAGATCTATTTTAAATATGATTTTAGAATCTTGGCGATTTCAGCCAATTCTTCTTTTCGTTGTTGTTCTGTGGTTTCACCTGATACTAAAGTGTCCTTTAAATGAACCTCCAGCATTTCATTCATTAAACCATTAATAGCACCACGCACAGAGCATATTTGTTGCAGAATTGCACCACATTCCACATTGTCTTCTAACGCTTTTTCAATCGCTTGCGTCTGACCTTTGATCCTTCTGACGCGTAGAAGAATCTTTTTTTTGTCTTCAACCTGATTAGGCATCAGACCTCCTTATTTGCTAGCTTTTATACTATAGTACCCCATAGTATAAAAAAAGCAATATTTTTTATAAATCGAAAATCAAAAAGCTCTTTAGCGAAAATTTTCTATCCCTGTTTTTAGTTTTTTTTAAATTAACATCGTAGAGCTGATGGGCTTTGTTGCACAAAGATTTAAAAGATAACACTCTGCTCATTTGAACAGAATTCAAGTGACAACTTGGGTATGAGGACGACCTAATTCTGTAAATTTGTTCAATACGGCTATGCGTGCATGAATCTCATTCACCTGACTAGAAAAACTCCTTGCTGTTAATTTATCACCTAATAGTTTGATGCAATGCATCTTGGTTTCAACTAAACTTCGACGATGATAACCAGACCATTTTTTCCAAAGCGTTCTTCCTAAACGTTTAACTGTTTTCAGTAACTCATTCCGCTCTAAAGATCTCAATTTCTGATCTTTCCATGGTTTTGCATTTTTTCTTGGCGGAATGAGCGCATGTGCATCTCGATCTAGAATGACTTGTCTGCAGTGCTTCGTGTCATAAGCACCATCGGTATAGACCGAATCAATTCGTTCATCTAAGGGAATTTGAGCAAGTAAATCACCGAGTACTTGCGAATCGCTCACATTATTTGTAGTAAGCTGTACTGCACGTATTTGCAAGGTTTCAGCATCGATGCCAATATGAAGCTTACGCCATTGGCGACGATATTCAGGTCCATGTTTCTTACGTTTCCACTCACCTTCACCTAGAAACTTTAAGCCAGTTGAGTCGACGAGTAGATGTAGCCCATCACTACTTTTTTGATAGCTAATCGCAATATCAATATGTTTTTGTCTTCGACAAAGCGTACTGTAATCTGGTGCGGTCCAATTTAATCCACAAAGTTTAATCAGACTTTGAACAAAACCTGTGACCATGCGTAAAGAGAGTCTAAATAAAGATTTGATCATTAAACAGCATTGAATAGCCGTATCGGAGTAAGTTTGATTTCGACCTTGCTTGTTTTGTGGTTGTGCATACCACTGAGTGTTTGGATCAAACCAAATGGAAATGTTGCCCCGATTAATGAGAGCGCGATTATAGGAAGACCAGTTGGTTGTACGATAAGTTTTAGGAGTAGGTTTATTCATTTTGAAATTATAGGACTGAATAAACCTTATAGGCTCTAGGTTTGTGCATCAAAGCCCTCTCCCTGTATAAACTTGATATTGTAACAAAATCAAGTTTATTAATTAGAAGAAGCTAAGACAATGAAATTACGATAAATGGTTAGTCACTTTTATATTAGTATTTCTGCGAAATCAATCTCTAAAAATATAAGGGAGACTACCTCCCTTATATTTCAACCAATCGAGATAATCGGTTATCTTATATCTCTAGACCACATATCTTTTACTTAATCCCCATTCTGCCAATATCCGTCTATATGTCGTTGAAGATTTGTCTGCTGCAAAGTGCGCCTCCATTGAAACATCTAATGGAAGTTCTTCCGGTTTTTGACTCTCAACAATATCCTGATCCTCTGCAAAAATTTGTGCATTGAAGTCATATACAGCCTGTAGGTCACCCGTCGTATCAAAATTACGTGTCAACGGAACAAATAGCCTGGTTTGATTATGCGAAACAGGACAACAAGCATTCAAAATTTTTAAAATCCCATTGTTAGGAAAATAGACAGTAAGTGTTGCCGAGAATGGAGGATATACATCAAATTCTCGTTTCCATAAGAAATTCTCTGGCTCTAAATGTCTCAAACTATGAGGAAGGTTACTTACTGTAGAGATATAAATCGTTTTAAGTCCATAATCTGTTCTTTCAGTTTCATATTTTGGCACTACTGGATTATCACGATCAGCGAATGCCTTGTTATGCACCCAGGCAAAATGTGCCACATCGATAAAACCTTCAAGCTGACGACCACTAGAACCTGCTATATCAACAAATGGTGGGAGTATTGATTGATGTTCATCCGAATCCCAAGTTTCAAGAACTGGAAAATTAGCTTCACTTTCATCACGGCTAAATAAGCTGGTCCAAACTAGTCCATATTTCTCAACTACAGGGAATTTAGTTAAGGTGAACCGATCTGAAATTTGGGTAAGTTCTGGTTGAGCAGGGATTTTTACGCACTTACCTTGTGCGTTATAGTTGAGCCCATGATAGGGACAAACAATATTTTCACCTTCTACCCATCCTTTACTTAATGGCACTCCTCGATGTGGACAGATATCTCTGACCAGATGAATTTCTCCACTTTCAGTTTTATAAATAGCCATTTTGACATCAAGAAGCTGAACTTGTTGCGGTTGAGTCGTTACATCCTGGATTTGAACTACCGGATACCAATGCTGCGCTAGAATATTCCAGTCATTTGGGTCAAATTGACTACATTGTGGCTGAGTGAATAAATTGAGAACTGGTATTGCATTCATTTTAGCGCTGCCCCTCTTATAAGTTATTGATTAATTCAAACTTCTTAGCATTGCTTCATCATGACTTTTTCTTTTCTATCTGTCTATTAAAGACTTTAGGAATGGTATTTCTAATTTTTAGAACACTTTTCTTATTATTGTTCTTCTTATCTAAACTTAACGAATAACTAGCATTTTATAACTCATCACAATTCTTAATTGATGCTGAATTACTTGGACTCCTATTACTACTCTGACTTTATTTAGTGTTGCCTTTTTGGCAACGAGTTGAGCGAGATTCTCTGCTATGCACGGAATTAAATTGT
>Ga0099800_1080_pt1 | contig 27747 bp, 27 predicted proteins | sample Uncmet6_SortRC_1_FD_89868 | JGI IMG/M metagenome (GOLD analysis project Ga0099800, IMG submission 89868) | Marine eukaryotic communities from CALCOFI LINE 67, Pacific Ocean - CN11_C50_N6_SortRC_1 | ecosystem: Environmental > Aquatic > Marine > Oceanic | place: Pacific Ocean: Monterey Bay... | reverse complement strand
TCGAATCCGTCACCGCGGCCTCGAATGCTTCCGCCGCCGCCGCCGCCGCCGCCGCCGCGCGCTCCTCGGCCATGGACATGTCCGCCTACGCCGCCGACGGAAGCGCCCAGGAACCTCACCACCAGGGCGGGGGGGCGCCGGTCCTCGCGCGCGCGTCCTCAGAGCCTCAGCCCCTGCCCCCCCCCCCCCCCGCCGCCGCCACCACCGCAGGCTTTTGCACCGCCACGGAGGGCCTGCGAAGGGGGGCGCGAATTCGGCGGCGGACCCTGGGGCGTCCTCTTCTAGACCCCGCGATCTAAATTCACGGTGACGTCGCCTAAACGCGACGCATGGGAGGCGTCGAAATCGGAAAACCCACTGGCAAGCATATATTTACGCGGCCGTGTGTCGTAGCGTCATGAGGAGAACGAATCTATGCATGATCCGAGACTATATCTTTTGCTCGCTGAGCTCTTAGCTAACTTTGTTAACGACATTCCCGGTACATTCGATGGCGAGTGCTCCTCAAGACTTGAGCGAGGTTTACCTGCTGGAGAAGCGCAAGGGCGAGATCGAGGAGGTGAACATCATCCCTAATGGGAAGAGGAGGTGCGTACCCTCGCAGGGGCAGCTGCAAGAGTTACGTGGACTGACCTACTGGCGTTAGCGCCAGGGAGGGAGGATCTCAGTACTTTGGGATAAGGAAGGGGAGAGAAGGAGGCTCCCCCATCCACCATCGTCCGCGATGGGGGGTTATTATACATGCCATTTCCGAGCTCGACCCGCACATCCGCCCCCTGGCCCAGGCCCGGCGACGCGGCGACCAACGCCAGCGGCCTAGGGACCGTGTGCGCCTGCCCCGCGGCCGCTGCCGCGGCCGCTGGAGGGGGTCCGCCCCCTCCCTGACCCATCCCCATGCCAAGCGCTGCGGCCGGTGCCGGCCCGGCCTCACCAGCGCCCAAACCTAGGATAGTAGTCTCTGCTGCCGGCGGCACGCCCGCCGCCTGGTCCTCTGCCATGTGCCCACTCCTCCCTTCAAAACGAGATTTTCCTGGGGGTGCGCTCCGGGCGCACAGTCACACAGAGGATGGCGGCGACAGACGATAGCTCGCACTCGAGTACGAGATATATCTTCTGTCTCTCTCCTCTGCCTCCTAAATATCCTGGCTGATATATCTTTCGTACCTCCAAATATATCACCTGCACATATTATCATCTGGCGGGTCTGGCCGGGGTACCGCGTATCAAGTTGGTTACAGGATATCCTGTCCACGGTTGCAAGCACACACGATGGAGCATCCGCAAAGCGATACGTTGTCTGTGTCCAAGGTCAAGAGAGACGTAACAAACTTGGCATCTAAGGTCGACGAGCAGCTCTCCGTTTGTCGTGCATTGCGGTCAGACGTAGCAGTCCAGCAGGTGCTGAATCTAAATAAGGTGGCAACGACACAATTCGTGGGAAAACAGTGCGTTTATTTGATGCAGATACTAAAGGCAGACATCCGGGTGCTCCACGAAAAGGTAGAATCCACATCTGACGGTGATGCAGCTGGCGTATTCACTCGAGCAAGGCAGCTCGAAGAAACGCTGCACCATACCAGTACTTCTTCAGATCCAACTTCTTCACTCTCCGCGATTGTCAAGCTATTGAGGATTAAAGAATCACTTAGTATCAAAATTTTGTCACGTATCCTGGAACTGAAGCATGCGTTTGATGAAGAGTCACGACTGCGCTACGAAAGGCGCTGATTTGATATAAATGGTGCTGGTGCTCAGGTACGGTGTAGTCACTGACGATTCGGCCACCTATCGTGGGATTGAATCGCCTGGGGATATCGGCCTTGCAGAGAAACCATGACAGTGTTATTAGAATTTCACTTTCAAGTTGATATCCTTGTTGCAGGCATTCCTCAAAAGAAACTCGGATGTCAATGCAAATACTCTCTCAATTCATGGTTTTGCAGCGGGTCCTTGCATCCTTGTTGTCTATGAAGACGAGGGACCAGGGAGGACTTGTAGCAACAAAATTGGTACTGAGAGTCATCTGGAGGGCCTCCTCATAATCAGCTATAGGTTCACAAACAGAAGGCAGCACTAGAAGACAAACTTGCGGCAGCTCTCGAGGATAATGCGGTATTGCGGTCTGATAACGAGGAGCTTTTGAATGCAGAATTCAAGAAGTCATTACATTCGTGCGTCGCGATTGTGGTACCTTTTCCAATTTGGTCTCAGGAGACAGCGGATGAAACTAGAGGAGCGTGAAGTCATGATCCGTAGAATCACTTTGCAATGCGAGGAGTTGCAACGGGAGAACACACGGATCCTTGCGGAGAATGGCCGTCTTAATGATGCAGTCTCTGTGCTAGAAATGTCCCTCACTGAAGTCAAGACGCACGGCACACGGGAAGTTTGCTTCCTCACACCTCGAATAGAGGAGCTGGAATCCAGTGCAGAAGCCCTCGTGGGCGAGGTGAAAAGTAATAAACTCGATGTGGACCTCATGGCTGGTCTGGTGTTTCTCGTGTCTTCGAAAGGTGAACAAGATGCAGGAAAATCTTGATCAGGTCCAGAAACACCTGCGGACGGCATCGTATCTTTCAATGCAGATCAAAATGAAGGCAAAGACTGACGAGAAGACATTAGAAGATCTTGAACAGGCGAAACTGGAACTACAGAAAATGTCACAGCTGGCAACTCGCCGTGGTCGAGTGGCTTCTATCGCGATGAGTGCTAGCCGAGCTGCTCAAGCGGGAAAGAATAGATTGGCGGGGGCCCTTAATGACCTCCATACCAGGACATTGCGGCTCCGTTTACAGTCAGAGGCAAAACAAGCTATTATAGATGCCCACGTTTGTCATATCCAAAGGCAAGAAGTTATTCGATTTTGAAGCGCTTTCATTTTTTGTGTCGTCAGGCTCAACCGAGAACTGCTCGGCACGCAGAGGAGCGCAGAGGGGCACGCAGAAACATCTGCTCATCTCCAGGCGCAGTACAGAGAAAAACAAGCTGAATTTGAACACCTCCAGCGACGCTTTGAGGCCATGTTTGAAAATGGGATGACAGCAGAGAAGCAGCAGGAGCTAGCCACAGTGAATCTCAGTCTCGACAACGCACGAGCCCACACGAGAGAGCAGCACCAAAAAATACAAGAATTGGAATCACGAGTGTTTGAGCTCGAGCTCACAATGGGCTCCTCTGTTCTCCCCCCACGTGCCGAGGTGGGCTGAGCCCAGGCCGTGGTTCCTGTTGAGCTGGTCATACGCTGCCTTTGATCCTAATCATAGATCCTCACTTCTACTTATGGACACGCAACGATCCGTACGACTAGATTTGGCCTGTGATTTGCGTTTCAGTCCACTCAGCCGCCTGCAACACCCAGGAGCCCGGGCTGTAGGAAGCGCGTCGGCAGTGCCCTCGGGCTAGTTTTTAGCGCACGCTGCGCCTTCCCGGCAGAGTAAGTCATTCGGGAAGCGTAGCGGGGCAAAAGCTCCCGCCAATTAGTGCCGAGGTCTGCCCAGCATCGGGGGTATTAGTCCATTTGGCCGTTTCAACTGAAAGCAGGCGCTGTCTAGTGTGGCGGGGTTTCCGCCTTCAGCATCTACCTTTAGTTTAGTTTGAAGTTGGAATTGCAGTGCATGTATCCGCCCTAGTTACCTCACTGTATCTTTAGTAGCTTTCTATTTTACCCCCTATGTAAGGGAATGTAGGTTCCCCCACTAGATACTAATTGAAATTTTATTGGTGCAGTTACTGGCGCCATCGATTTGATAAAGTACAATTATCTCGCGCAGAGGGACCAGATCATATCTCTCAAGGATCAAATTACAAAAAAAGACAAAGAACTTGAATTCAAGGAGAAAGAGATAAACTTTCTTATGGATCATATTTCCAGCCTGAAAGATCATTTGTCTCTCGTGGAAGGGATTGCTAAGGCTGATAATATGGGTAATTTCACTTGACACTCGTATTCGGCAAATAGGGGGAGCTCAAAGATTATTTCCCGACTACTATTACTAAAATACAGTGAATACAGTGAAAGTACTTCCGCGCCGACGGCGGCGTCGTCGCCGGCCTGCTCGAGCTGTGCTCATGGAGCTCGGGGCTGCCGGGAGAGGCTGTCTCCGCGTCCGTCCGCGCTCTGCGCCCGTCGCCCCGGGCCTTGACGGGGCCGACGAGGGCCTCGTACCCCTGGGCGACCTCGGGGGCGCTTTGGTTGCGGATCTCGCACGTCTCGACGCGCACCGGGGCGTTCGAAAGGCGTCTCCCGCCGGCGGCAGTCCTTCGAGCGCCGCTCGGGCGGCCCCACCGCTGCGCCGGGCGCAGCCGGTCGAGCGCGATACTCATCTACCATGTCGTGACGCGTGCGACGGCGACGTGCGCTGCGGAGCGACCGGAATCATTTGCGGCGCCGCGAAAACGCTCGGGAACACTACCGAGGACGTCTTTGAGCGGCGCCAGGTCGACGAACACGCTGGGCATGCTGCTGCTGGGCCCATCCCGCAGGCCCCATGCACCAGTGGACTGGACCGGACGCGCAAACGCGCCCTCCGGGCTCGACCTACGCCCCCCAGGGTCTCGTAGACGCGCCGCGGCCCACTGTGCGCGAGGCGGTCGCCACCACCACCCGGACTTCCCCCGAGTCCTAGCTCCCCGGCCCTTTTCCCACGCGCGACGGGTCGGGTAAGGAGCGGCCTCGCCGCGTTCGCGGCATTGGGCTACTCGTCGTCACGCGCTACGGCCGGTGGCGGGGTCGAGTTGCGGCACTTTGGCTATTTGCTTATTTCTTATATCCATTATTTTCCCCTCTCGCTCATCTCACATTCTAGCGAAGGCTGCCCTGGTATTTCCACCAGCCCAAGTACCAGCACTTGCTGCTGCTGCTGCCGAGGCAGCTATGGGTAGTTCGGTGCCGGACACGCAGGGCAGCTCAGCCAGGCTGCTCCCCGTATCCCTCACTCTACTACCTCGCTATAGTGGACTGAAATCATGATGGTGCGGTATTCTGTGCTAGAATCCAGTTTCCCATGGCAACTTGAGAGGGGTATTGGCTCGCTAAGAGTGGCTCTGGCTATTATCGAGCATTCTAGCGGTCAGGAATTGAGCCTGGCCTTGGCTTGTGAAATGATGCCCGGTGCACCTGTGGATAATCGCACAGAGGAGGAACGAGTGTTGACAGTGGGTCGTGCTGGCACTTAAGTGCCATCTGGCAGTCCGTTTGACAGCGTGAGACAGCAGCGCAGACTCTCTACGTAGATCAGTGGTCTCCTGGCGTCGAGTCTTTAAGCAGAGAGAGAGTCAATCATCACCATTACAGCGAGCATCAGGGAAGCATGTAGATATATTTCCGTGGGTCCAGTTGCTCATTCATAGTGAAAAGTTCCATGAGTCCATTTAGCCGAGACTAAATTCGACTTGATCTGCTGTCCATTCCCCCGCTGTCCAGAGGAACGACGGCCTCGAGGGGAATGGCAACTCACAAGCATCATACGCAGGGTTGACTTCAATCCTCATTTTTGGAACACTGCATTCAATGTGTACTCGGAGGGCCTCGATAAAATGCTGACAGAGTAGGTTCATCGCGGGACACATCAACTCCTGGATATTGTGGCGCAGTGTGCACCTTGAAGAATAGTACCTGCATCATGGTGGTGCAATGTTACCAACGTTACAAGCAAAATCTCCAAATACACTGCATGCTCCGTGGGAGCAACACATGAAGTGCTCCAGAGTGGCATGGACAGACCAGTCTTGAACACAGGAGTGCACCCAGCCGATGTAGAGGGCAGTGTGATGGAGTTGGAGGTAAAGGATCAATGCAGCGGGTTTGTCTTGTGTAACGCATTCGTACAGAATGCGTGAACACCACTGTCCCATAGAAGATGATACACCCCCGAGAGGTCCCCCAGAGACGCCTCCACCCCAAATGAAGGACCTCGCCGTCATACTGTCATTAGAGTCAATATCGTCACAAAAATAGCGTGCAAAATTTAGCATGTGTGCATCATCCGTGGATGATGCGAGATCATTACACGTACCGACTCCTGGATCGGCGTGTAGATTCCTGAATATCATTGCATGCCTCCTATGGCTCTCGTTTGTTTCGTGCTGGGTTTCAAGCAGAAATTCACGATATGCGCAAGTATCGGTTGGATAGCTTACATGACCAGGACGACGTTTGACATAAACTGAGAGCTGGGTTGGAAGTGTAGGTGGCTGACATTTCTTCCTAAGCACTACGTCACTTAGACGTTATCATTTTTTTACAAATTCAATGCTCTGGTGCTCTCTGTGAGACCTGCAATCTTACTTGATAGTATCGACTGGATGTGACTCGGATGGAACAGACATCTTCCAAGGGCGGAAGAAGACAGGGTGCCATCTTACGTGCCATTCCTGCCCGTGGTGCTGAAGAGCCTTCTGCGCAGTGATACCTGGTCAACTCATAATCAACCTGCTTGCTTAGCTTGATTTCAAGTGGCAGGCAAGTGTCTTTCCCCGTCTCCGCGTCTATTGCCTTGAAACCACGCCAAGAGACTGCGAGTACCCAAAGGTGACGCAGAGGCTGCAGGTGGTACTGGTTGTCTTCAGTACTTTGAGGAAAACGGGGAAAGAGCGCAAGAAGGAGGGCTGCAATAGCCTCCTTGGATCGTGATAGCGAAGCACGCCCACCGCCGAGGAATAAGAGCCCAATTGACATATGAAGTGCCATGTGTGTGCCTGAAATATTGCAAGATGAGTGGGATGCACATACTAACCATAACTCGTACCATACGTAATTCCCTCGTCGACAAGCCAACGAAGTTCACGAAGCATCTGCAGAGATGTGAGATCGCCGGTTCCCGCCATCACCATTCCAAGCGCAACAGCTGTCACTCCGAGACAAAATTCAATAGTTGCTTTATCTAGTCGCAGGTGCTTGACCTGTGGTTTCAAAAAGTGCAATCGCTTGGGAACTCGTTGAGTACGCAAGTCGATTTACTGTCTCTGGGGTACTGTTCCGCATACATTTGAGATGCTCTAAATAATGCCGCAAGGTAGATGCTGCAGTAGTACAACTAGTGCCCGCAAAACGCAGACCAAGGGCCTAGTCGAACAATCGATGAACAAAGGACATCCCCAAAACACTGCTCGCATGCGAAGCAGCCACCTGCAATTATGTTCACCCGGGCCTGATGAACAGTTTCCCAGTCAATCGTACTTGAGGGTTTTGCCTCCGCACACACCTCGTCGGCACTCGCCCTACGAGATATGCCCTGGCTTGTAGTAATTAAATAAACGCTGGTGAGATGCAAAGCTACCACATGTGGAAGCTGTGACTCGACCCATGCTATGCTTGGTCTCATGGTATCCCATAGAATAATACTTCGCGCAACAACTCGGAGAAGCTGAAGATCTGGACGCACAGTATCAAGGAGTACATGCGTGTCTGGAAGTAGCAGCCGTGCAGCTGCAGATGTGGAATTCGTCTTGAGAAAGTGAAGGCCCAGTGCAAGGATGGCACCCGGCGCTGTGACGTCTGTGTTTATGTGTTCTCCCTCACGGATCCGTGAGCACTGTACCTTGTCGTATGGTATCTTGTTGCACGCTTCCCCTGCAACGCTGAGAAGTGACGAAAGTTCACCAACTTTCTCGTGCTCACAGCCACCAGCAAGAGCGCGGTGTAATCGCTGAGGAATCCTAAGATCACTCAGACCATCGGCGCAGTGACTGGCACCCTTCCCAAGCGTTATCATCCCGAGTGCCAATCCAGCAGCCAGCGTGTATGCTTCACGGTCGCGTGTCCGATCACCGCGTGCACGGCGCAAAATTTCTCCAAGGAGAAACTCTGCCATGAGCCTATGTGCAGTGCCGCAATAAAGTAGCCCAATACCCGCCATCGCGGCTGTCTGGGCAGCCGCGGATACTTCCATCTCGGCAAATGGCTGGGGAAGCAGGGCGGGAATGTGCAGACAGAGCATCTTCGATACAGTTGCATCAGCCGTGCCCAGTTTAGCTGCAGCCATTCCAAGGAGTAATCCAACTGTCGTTGGGTCATGGCCAAGGGTCAGATACTCATATATATCCGTCATTGCCAACACAGTCAGATGCTTTTGCAAGCCCAGAGCAAGCAGCAGTCCGCCATGTTGGGGGGAAGGCATTTGTGGTCTATTGTAGATTATCCATGTTCGTGTCACGCTTGTAGATCGGCACCTCTCTTCAAGCTGCCAAGGTCGCAATTGAAGGCCAGTTGCAACTCCATTGTGGAATTGAGGCCACATGGTGAAAGACCCAAGTGTTGGAGATGACAGGTCTAATGCGACGGCTACATTAGAAGGTGGCATTCGCCCTACCAGGCTCAGTTTGGGTACCTGATCGGAGTGTTTGAGTGTTGAGCCAGGGAATATGTCTACTTCTATTACCCACCGGCAGATGCTCTGCTAGTGTTCGGAGCTGGGGCAGTGACCCAAGCGTAAGCATCGCACGTCCAAGAACCGTTGCGCAAGAGCGTGTACACGAGAGCAAAAGCTTTGCTTGCTTGCGCTGTTCAAAGTCATGGTCTGCCATTTCTGGAGGGCGGTCCACGCGGAAGAAAATGGGTCTTGATGAGCGCAGCATGCGACAGACTTCACGCAGGCGGGAACTGTCTCCAAAGCGCATTCGGGCGTCGTCCTCAATCCGCTGCAAGCTACAGCACAAGACGTGCATATTTTGACGAAGTTGCACTTCGGACACCGAAACAACACCCGTCGTCCTCGCTGCGATTTGAACACCGTCGATATGCTCCATTTCCAGCACTTTTCAGCTCGATTGCAGATCCCGTGGTATCAGAGAATAGAAGGGCATATCCACGACGCCAGAATGCAACAGACTTTGTATCACTCCATACATCCCCAATGAAATTGCGCCCAGTCTTAACTGCATTAGTGATAAGTGCAAGGTCACTGCGCCCAACAAGCTTGTACGCTTCAGCAGGCCATCCATCCGGGGGGGACTCGCGGCAGCACCGAAGTACATCATGCAAGGGCAGGGAAATACCGATTGGAAGTAGGCCCAGGTCATCGAAACTAAACTTTGAATGGATCAGCGCCAACACGAGATTCTCCACTGGGGCTTTATGGGTTGAACTTGTGCTCCAAGAACACGCAAGTTTTGCAACGAATCTTGTAACATCTTGGGCGCGCACTCCAAATTCCCCTAACGCAGGGCTATTGGAACGTGACACGTCTCCCTTGAAGAATCGGCTATGTAAACCTGCAACTAGTCCCGTTGAATGTTTTACCTAGGAATTTTGGACGCAAACTCATACCAATTGTGTGATCTATTACACATTTGATCGAGCCGTTCATGCGCAATGTCTGTAGCAAAGTACCAAGGGGCTTGGTGTCATTCCATGTGAGCGTAAAAAGCTTGCAGTCTCTGTATGTTGTTTGGAGTGTCGCAAGGACTGCATCTTTGCATGGGGACAATAATGCAGCACTAGAGTGAGACAAAGCTCCTGCGGCCACTGTCTGGGCGACAGCAAATTCATGGTGACGGATTGCATTCGAAGAGAATCGTTTGTTGGTGTTGGCGTAAAGAACTAAAGTGGATTCGCATGCCTCGGCCTCCGCATAGTCAAGATTCAAGCCGCCATTAATTAGCAATGCCCACGTCTGTTCACCAAGCCCATCAACGTGCGGTAAATGATCTCTAAAATCAATCAAAAGTGCACCTAATGTCAAGGATGATGAGGGACGGCCCAACAAAATTGACGCTGCTGAAATGTGCACTGCCCATTGCAACATCTAATGCAATTAGAAATGCATCCCAGCAAGTTTTACTCAATGAACACGCATCATGAAATGAATCTAGTACCGCTGCTGTCGCAACACGCCTGATTTCCATAATTCATTCTAGCAATCCATCAATGCTACTTACAGTGTACGGCCAAACCGACGCGGGAGTGCCTCCTCAAGAGCCAGTAGCAGTGCCTCTGTAAGTTTCGATTCAGACGTGAGGTCGACCTGGGCACATTTGAGGCAGTAACTACGATGTAGAGTTTCAATAGGGATGGCATCTTCATCGCCATTGTGGTACGCAAACGCGTATTGTCTTGTCCAATGCTTGGAACCTAAGCAAATTACACTGAGTACACCCAGTCGAACAGTGGCGTGCGAAACCTCTCTCTTGGTCTATCCTCCAAGACGCAGCATCGGGGGGAATAAAGCGGGTCGGTCTGGGCAGATTTTGCGGACCAAGTCTGCAGATGAGAGTATAGCCATGCAATAGATCGATGGCACCATTTGCACGAAGGAGAATCATGCTGGTCACGCGAGTCGTGGAGCCCCCATTACTGACTGGCATAGCATCAACACATCGCATTTCGAATGCAGCGCAAAATGAGCCCCAGGGTCCATCGCCGTTATCCGCATCAGCTCGCAACAAAACTAACCTATCACAAAACGACCTTCCATTTAAACCAAATTGATACTCGAATCACTTGGAGGCGTGCTCGGGAGCAGGTATATGCATCACGAGGCACAAGAATCCCATTCTAGCCTCTGTGCAATTTTCTGTATCCATATGAAACACTCGAGATGCAGCGCAGGGCGCCTCTAGGGCTGTGCAATCTAAAGGGGCGTTCCTTCGCAACTTATCCTGACTTTCATTGATCGTGTCACCAACATCAGTGCTGATATCAGCCTGGGAATTGAAGTCCTGGGTAGAGTGCATCGTATCCGCAATAGTGAAGGGTACTCGAAACATTTCGTATGGAGCTGAGGTTGAGAGGCATCGTAATCGGTGGACAAGATGTTTTATGCAGTATGTGACTATGAGCGGGGAAATATGCTTAGAAACAAATATAATCTGTTCTAAGTCGTCTTGCATTTTGTTGTCCCCACACATTATTGGAGGGGAGTGGTCCGAGATTCTCACTGAGACCGGAATTTTGAGTGGATGGGTCATCCGAAAGAGTGTGGACGGGCTTGTTCTCCCTTGGAGTAGCAAGCCCTGTCGACCTGCAGAGGATAATGAAATGGGCCATGCGTTGACAGCGCAATGAAGCACTATTTCTAAGTGCGTTCCACTGGGAGAGCAAAGAAAAAGTACATCCGATCGCGCTACTACCGCTAGCCAGGCAGGTGCCTTTTCTTCAAACACAACCCAGGCGAGTGCTGTAACTACAGTGGCCTCCGCAAAGCGACGACTCAAATGCTTGTAATGCCCACACAATGACCGCGAAAATACAGAATTGCCCCTTATACATGCCATCATCTCACCAAACTGTCACCGAGTCCGAGTATGTGGGTGAATTGCAGCATGGATTATGATGAAATTATATTAGTAGAGAGTTTCCCCTAGTTAGGGAGAGACGCCTCAATGCAGACTCTCTCGCGGAGCAAGGTGTAGAAAGAGGGCAGCCCCATTCGGCTGCCTCCCTATCCCGGAGTTAACTATCTCGCTGAGCTTGATCCTACGCCTATCGGCACAGTATAGTATTATTATCCTGCCGCTAACTTCGCGACGTCACACTATGGAGATGACCATGCTCGCGTGATCTTCAATAACGGAAGTCACCCTAGTTCGGAGATTCTCTCTTAGGTGGGTTGTCCCTAACCCCCAGCCGGCACCCAGGCCATTATTTAGTAGAGCTTTACCACCAGCCTAGCTACAGTCAGCGAGGGTAGTAAAGCCCCTCTGCGCCGCGCATTCCAGCGGGCTATGGTATTGTCCATCCGGCTAGCTCACTGTCGGCAAGTTTGAAGTCAGCATCCATTTCTGTGCAGTTCCACATTGCATATCTGATTCTCAAGGCCATGACCTAGCACCGTGGGTGTGTGCGCTCAAGAATGCCACCAAACAGACCTTCTTAGATGAATATTCTGGCAGGTTAATAGAGAAGAAGCATGTATGAGCTTTCGGAAGATACTGATCTGGATACAGGGCTGGACCTTCGCCGACTGCTGCCTATGCATTTAGTAGGTTGAATGTGGCATTTTTGATCATAGATGTCAACTTGAATTTTGAATTTCTGGTTGAGAATTTTCGAGGAAGATGGAAGGCGCGTACGGGCCCAAACGAAGCGTAAGAATGCAGACCGCTCTTTATCGGTAAACGAGAGCAAGGTTTCCCTTCAAATAAGATCATGAAGGTGAATTAAATAGCATCGTGACTCACCAGAAATACATTATGTGCGGATCTGTTTGAGATATTCCATCATCATACTCTGTATTTTTCCGTAATAAATCGATGTCAACGCCTCTGATTCCACAAACTTGACGCTCAAATTCCTTCCATGAGAGCAACGCTAGAACAGCCTCGGGAATGATCGATGTTAAACCTAGGTAATTGATACAGTTTATTGTTGTTTATATGGAACCTTCACCTTTTCGGATTGCTTGCAGCGCCAAATTACTTTCATATAGCCGAGTGCTCAATAAAGCAGAAACAAATTTGGGAATCTCACCCACTGAGACAGTATTCCGACTAGTCGAAATCAGTGATACTCTTGACCTGTCGCTCAAGTCAACAACCCACTTCAAGTCGTCCATTATATTTGTGGCTCGAAAACGGCTACACTTCTCAAATTCCAAATCGATGATGGCGAGCTCATTAATCAGCGTAGTCGCACCAGCATCGATGTGATCCAGGTCTCTAAATGTGAGTGGTTCATCAACGAGCCGCTTCCAAACATAGGAAGGAAGCTCGAATGGAAGTGTTACCTACATACAAATGGTAGACCTTAAAAGATGTGAATATCAAAACGCTGATATTGGAACTTTGCATCTAAGGCCGATTCCCATAAGCTGCCCAACAAAAGAATACATACCAAGGGCAGATTCTGAGACCATCGCTGGATTAAGAAGAAAATTCTCTTCTGCTCGTGTGGGCAACAAGAGTGGAAGGATGCACTTTGACATACTTCCAGAGGGGGGGGGTCATCTGTAATTCAGTTGGAATTTGAGCAAAGACCTCACGATAGGGTCCACCATAGTCATCTACACCCTCGCCTTCAAACTTCACCTTGAATGTGCGCTCTTGACCATCGTCCATGGGATGTGTATAACCCATGCGCAACGCAGTCGGTTTCAAAAAATGTAGCTCCCGAAACAGCTGACCAAAGATAGACAAATTTACGCGGTCCTGCACAATAAAAAAAGGAAATCAAGTTTCAAAAATGGTTGGGAACTTGCCTCCGAATTGGGCGGCACTGACAGGCTAGCTGCCTTCAACCGATTAAGAACAATTTGAGGGAGATCTTCAGGATAATCGTAATCATCCTCGGCTCTCTTGGCATGTGTTGCCGTGCGTGTGACGAATAGCTGAAACAACGTTTGTTTTGTGTCACAGAAGATGGATCCTCGAAGGAGAGTCAATTTTGAGCAGTAGCCATCTTCCAGGTGTAAATCAAGAATGTGAGGATACTTTGTTGTCCATGTTACATTTTGTTTCCGGTAATTTGGTGAATGCCTATATGTATCGAGGAAGAAAGGGAAGCCACGCAGAATATCATCATTTAGCATAAGTATAAATGATACTCGACAACACACAGACTTATGACTTGATCGTGCGTTGTCGCAAGTTTCTAAGCTGCGCTTCAAATGCGTAAGAAGCATGGGCGAATCCAGACGCCATGCACTTGTTTCATACAATTGGCAGACCTCATTTATCCCACAAACGACTGTCTCATTCACTTCACGATCGAAATACAATGCCCTTGTATGCCAACAAAAGTCAGCAAGCGTGATGCCACCACCGCACCGTAGGTGGGTGTTGAAGCTTAGATGAGCCTGGGGCATGCAATTGTTCCGCCGCTTGCTTGCTACACCAGACGCTATACGCTGAAAATAGCCACTCGAAGCGTCACGGTGCACATTTGCATATGAGTAAAACCAGGCTCCATTTTCCCCAGAATCAAACCAGATTAGTCCAGAGGTACTCCCTAGAACACAAGCATTGCCCCGTGGTGTGCGAACATACTGTCCGATGGAGAGCGGTGCACATGCGACATCTCGCTTTACCAGAACATCAAAACCACAGCCAGACTTCACTCGATGCGAAGTGCCCAGAAGCCAAGACTGGCAGTGCCCGTGTGCCCGTTTGATATTCCTGACAGTCATCGGCTCGATCCCTAGCATAGCTGACATCAGCTCGAAGACCTCCAAGGCCTGATCAAAATTGAAGGTGCTCGGTGAACCAGCGAGAACATCGCCCGCACTTGGACACTGAAGTGAATTTTCGACTAATGCCACATGTTGTCCTTTATTGTAAAATGCAACTGCGGGGTACAATTCTCCCTGAAGTCCGTCAAATGCGACGCCCAAGCCCACACCATTTTTGGAGAACGACAATGAGCCACGATCCATATTCAAAGTGACACCGACGATGTCACCGTGCCCAAAGCGTTCGCCATAGAGCTTAACTTTGGTTCTTTTGTGATAGAGTGCGCGGTCCCCGATGTATCCCCACGAGTATTCATCGCCGCCAAGAAATGTTGCCAAGTCTGTTTCCCGTGTTGCTACTCCCACAAATATGTACAGAGAGGAGGAATTCACAATTTCCAGTTCCCATGAATTACAACCAGATATAAGAGGAGTTGTGCCAAGAATAGTTTCCCATGATTCACTCGCGTGAAAGCTAGCATGCATGCGATCAGCACTCAATGATATTGCAGGCCCCTTGTTGAACGAATCAAACACAAAGGAAGGAGCATTTGTTGTGCGGAAGTTAAAATTGACGACTTCATCGTTGATCTGACTCGTGTTATCCATACACACATCTTCAAGTCCAACACGGAAGTAGTAGCTTCGAGATGGAGCAAGACCATCAACAATGGCACCGGGATGCAGCCCCCGATACACCAATCGATATGTAGCATCTGTGGCTGGCACACCATAGACTTGGTCTGCTATCTCTAATCTGTAGAGGCGGTCATTCACAGGCCTAGAGGCTGTCCAAACGAAATGCAGAGAGTTGTTGGTTGCATGGTCCAATCGAGGCATTTCCACCACCACTGGCTCTTGGCAGTCATCAAATGGAAGCGAACCCAAAAAATGTCTTTCTAATTTGGAAAGAGAAGTCAGAAACTCGACCATGCTGAAGACATGTGGAGAGAAGTGAAGCCTCCTCTCACAGCGTTCGAAGTTGATTCGTTTTTGTAAATCTGATCTGTACTGCAATAGTAGATTACTCGACACAAAGATATCACACATCAGCATCATTGGAAACCCCGCTGTTCCGCACGGGAGTTCCGGCCGATGTTGGAGAATTTGAGTCATTAGGCGCATTGTCAACTCCTTCAGCAAGAGACTTTTTGCCTGCAAAATGCTGGTAAGGCGGCATAGGTTCCCTGCGGTGCTCGATAGTGCAGGGGCTATGACGGCTGGGGGCTGACTAGAGCCTCCACATGCATAATCATGACAGCAATTAAGCCAATTAATGTCCGCAGGCGCATCGAAAGCCGCGTGCTCCAGGGCGTCTAGGCCTCGAGATTGGAAGCTTTCGCAGAAACAAGATGGTAGTTTTGAAGCTTGCCCAGCCAGCAACCCATCCGGCACGGATTCAGACCACAGGCGCCTGAGAATCAATGCGGGACCTGTGGTCGCCTGATATCGATTCAGCGCGCCGCTGGATGTGAAATGATCATTACACATATCCTGGAATGCGCTTCGTTGGAAGATACGCTGCAAAATTTTGGTTGATTGTATATGTCTGAAGTACGAGTACGTCATCATTCTCGTGGGCCACACCTGCAGAATGCGTGCAAGTAATGCCCGCGCTTGCAAAATTGTCAACGTTTTTTCAGTTTCAATGCATGCCCAAAATAATTGACGTTGATTGAACCCGACAATCTTGTTTACAAAAATTGCATGTTGTGCAAATGACCCAGTACCATATTCTTCGCGCGAGGCTGTCTGTATGAAAGAATTGGGTCTAAGATGAGTCTCGCCTTTCTCACCGCTGAAATAATTTTCAACATACATGTGGGACGCAGTGGCAATGTCTTGTCCAATCAAATGCTTACTGCGCAGACGTGAATTCTGCTCGTGTGGCATAGTATAAGTCGTATGCGCAGTAGATTTAGTCTGAATAGTGCGCGCAATTGCTTCTCTTTGTTGGCTACTTATAAATCTGAATGCCGTAGTGACGGACAGGAGGTCAGGATTATTTGAGAAGCAATCGCGGAAATTCTTTCTCTCGACGTGTCCACATGTCGCCAATGTATCCCAGATCTGTGTAATGTTCAAGTCTGATAGGTCATTTCGCAAAAAAATACGGACCTGTGAATGGTGGACACAATGAGTAGACTTCTCAATCTTTCTATCCTGCCCCCTGTGCTGCGCACATGCAACATCTGTGTATGTGATATTACCACCAAAATGAGACAACCGCTTCCGTAGAGAAATGACCCTTAGTTCTATCTCATCGATACTGAAATGATCATTGCTGCACGCCTATAAGAATTCAATCAATTGCAATGGATTGAGATGTAAGATACCACCTGGGTGCACAAACGTAGCAGCACGTTAAGCATACCTGGCCAGGTGATTGCTTTGTCTACCAGCGAAGGGTGCACAGACAATGCATGCAAGATTTTGACGCAATGTGTGCACCTTTGGGCATGGCCCCAAACCAAGGAGCAAGATTGCATCAATTTGTCGCACTTGATCACATCGTGGGATATCTGCAAGGGTGACTGCAACACATCAAAAGCAAAAGCTATGAAACGTTCTATTTGCGGGGCCAGGCACTGCTCTACAAAATTCACTGTCCAGCCCTGATAGGCTGTGGGTTTTGCCAATTGAACAGCAAGTTTGTCTGCATGAACATGAGAGGGTCGCAGAAGATGGGAAAATTGCTCAGATGGGGATCTTGATACGCCCTTCGAGTTGTTTCCACAACTAGTAACGACTGCTCTACAAGTCAAATGATCAAACTCAATCACAGTAGCGTTGATACCCCCACTCAAAAGTGACACAACAGTGCCAGAATCAATACCTCCAGAGTGACCACCAAGAATGCCAAGAGCGGCGATCTGATCACACACAGGGCAAGCGCTCGCGCTCAACTTTGAGTAAATCATACAAGAGACATGGGCTTTCCAACGTGGACTCGCCCAGAGCAGGCGGAAAAGGCATACAAGCTCGCTGGCAATCAACGGGACTCCAAAGAGCGCTGAATCATTGTCGTCATTACTGAGCTTACCTCCAGCGCCCACAAGGAACGTGTTCTTCTCCTTGAGGCTTAGGCATAAAGCCGCACTTATCATTCCAAACGAGTGCTGTAACAGGGAAAATGCAGAAAATAGTGATGCAGGTCGTACAGTCGGGCTATCACATGTAGCCGGGTCAATTTTGGGCAATACTAGTCGCAGCGTGCGGGCAACAACTTGCTGGATCCTTGCCGTGCCTTCATTCATCATGGAATATAGCAAGTTCAGCCAGCCCGAGTTGGACAACTGGACACGGCCAAGCTTGACTGAAGCGGTTACTAATATTACCGTAGAGAGCTGATAAGACCAGTAGTCTCCGGCTTGACAAGCACCAGGGGGACCCTGGTCACAGACGATCCTTAAGTGAATTGGAGAAAGGGCTCGTGTGTAGAATCGAAGGCGAGCAATGTAACCCTCAACACTTCCGTTCACGCCTTCAAATGAGCATCCAATATTATCAGTCAAACTCCCGACATGAACGGGTAGTGAGTTGACGTCAACAACTTTGGAGTTACAGGTGTGCTGGTTATCGAGAATACCATTTAAGTATAGCCGCACTTTGCTTCCCTCAATAACTAAGCCGATGTGTGTCCAACAAGCCAGCGGGAGCCGTTCTTTTGACGCGAGTCGCTCCATCTCAAACGAGGTGCTGCTGCCGAAGCCAACTTCTAGCCGCATGTCCTTGTCTCGTATCAATAGAATCGGCCTGAAAGTTGTCTCGGTACCCCTCAACAACACTACCCTATGATACCCAGTTGTATTCTGGAGCAAATAGAGCCAACAGGTGAAAGAGAGGTCAGTCCCTTTAGGATTAGAGATAATATTTTCAGCACCAATCTGAATACCATCATCGGAGCTTGCAAGTCGCATGGGGGTTGAAATAATCTCCTGGCAGCGTCGTGGGTGACTCGAGATCGAATTTGGGTTATCCACATGTTGATTGTTTGAAGCGCTGATTTTTAAGTCCATCACATTTGCATCTCGTAGGCTAGCTAATGCCTTCCAACCAACATCCTGGTAAACGCAAAAAAGCCCGACAATTGTTTTATTCTCTAATTGAATGGCAGGATGTATCGGAGCGTGCCCGTGCTGTTTCTCTTCTTCCATCCTCGCTGCAGACCAAGTCATTGAGATGCCAAAGTTTCTTAGCAGAGCCCAGGTTGCGTTGAAAGACCTCGTCTGTATTGCACGCGCGTGCTTATCGTTATTCATATCCGTACTCTTCCCAGGCGTATATTCCTCGGCATTATTGATTAGGGGGGCCATGCCATCATTCAGGTACAACAGCAGACGGTGCAAAGTTTGAATGAGTTTGATATCTGAAAGGTTGTTCAGGTCTTTACATGTAGATGCCTGGCCAAATGCGGCCACGAAAAGCAGGATCATGCTATCATCGGAAGAGGTGCATCTGGCAGTTTGCATGATATCCAGTCTTTGTCGCATTAGATTGCAGAGCTCTCCCCATAAACTGACGCAAACATGACTTCGGAGTTCTCGACATGGCCTCAAGTCTTCTCCTGGCGGATTAAAGAATTTTAGCAGCCCAGGGAGGGGGTACAGAGCACACACGAGCAAACGTGGCACGGTCAAAGATGAGGCCAGCGCACACAAGGCGAGCATACCATCTTGCCGCGTCATAGTGCAGTGATAAGTTTCAAGAGTGTCCTGTACCATATCAGGAATTTTTGTGTGTTCGCCGACTTGGAGCGGAGCAAGGCTTTTTACGAGAGACTGCGTCATTTTGCAGACGGACCAGGGGATCAACCCACTCAAATTCTTGACACAACTAGTTTTCCATCGAACTATGGCTACAACTCGCACGATTGCACGTCTCCATCGAGAATGATCTTCGTGCATGGCGCTGGAACGTGTATCCAGCAAACATGTGATGTTTTCTTGGCGTGATTTTCCAATAAGCCCATCAAACTCATGCGTGGGACTCTGAAAAGATAACAATATAAGCACGTGAACCAGTGTATTAGGAAAAAGTAACGAGTCATCAGATTGTGAAGCACGGAGTGTACTTTTGTGGTGCCAAAGCCAGGCAGTTGTGCGAGCAACACCACTCCAGAGGACAAGGAAACGACGTGGTGCTGCTCGCTTAGAAAGGGCATCGTTGTTTGTGCGGCTCGCGTATAAACATAATTGTGCTTCGTAATCATTGTTCTTGAACAATAAGGCAGCAACGGCCCGCTCTATATCCCAAATTATTGGATGGAGTTTCACCTTGATTGCTTGTCGTGTGAGTGTCAAGTATGCGGGATCAAACGCGCAATAAAATTCTCGAAGCCACCGACAAAATCGGCCGCCGGGGCCACGGCCAGCAACAAGGCTATCAACAAACTTTCCTGAATTCAAACAAAAACATGGGATATGCAATCGTTTCTCATGAAAGATGCGTTGGCCACCTGAACAGGCAGAAAAAATTGCCGTTGGCAACACTCGCTGCTGGACCAATGCATGTAGCCAATTAGGTTTGAATCCTTCCCCAAACCGCGATAGATTTGTAGTAGAACACGTAGGGGTGCAGTTACACTGAGAAGCCAATGCTGCAGCCATGCTTCCTGCTAGTGTTGCTGAAGTACAAGCTAGATCCTCTAACCACGGTGAAAATGTGCCGGGTCCAGGTTGTTGACCCAGGCTTTGATTACAATTGTATGGAGCGGCACCTTTAGCAACCTGTTGCCAAGAAATATTCAGTAGTTGAGATAGGCGGACAACTGGGCCGACCAGTTCGCTAGCCAGATTAGTAATGTGTGTAAATGGTAGAAGCCCATTCAATACATGACGTAAGAGAAGTCCCATAACCACATCATCTAGACAAGCAAATCGAGCCAAGGAGGGTCCTTGCTGAATTTCTACACAAAGGTCAAGTGTTTGCGATTCGAAGCGACTGGCTGCGAAATTTTCGCCATGAAGCGCAGTCACTCTTGACCTTCCACACAAAAAGGCGACGCTCTGTGTGAAGATCAAACGACAATAATAATATAAACATTGTAAACCGCCAGAAGTCTCAGTGTGAGAAAGTAGAGTGGCACTCGATAGATGAAGAGGTGACATTGAGATTTCTCCTGGTTGCGTCGGGGTGCGCAGGTCAACTAGATATGCAGCCCAGTGAAACAGGTACTTTTGAATAGCAAGTGCAGCATCCTTCAGAACTACACTCAAGCCTACAAGTGATCTCTCTGCCGTAGCAGGCCTCGTATCACTGGAGATGAGATGCTTAATTAGGAGTTTGTTCAAGGTCATGAGCATCCTAACCGAATTAGAGAATGGCTGCAATCTACCAAATCCATTTTCCCTTGATTTTTTTCTTTCAAATTCGCTCGATTCGCAGAGAGTTGACCTGACATAGGAGGATGCTACAGCGTCGTCAGATAGCCGTGCTAAAAGCCGGTGGAGCAATAGATGGCGAGCAGCCCATCTTCCTGTCAGTGGGTTGCATCCGGCTGAGGGTAAGCTGGCAGCAGAAGAATCATGTGCCTGAAGCAGTTCTGAAATTAATTGGATTTGTCGAATGTGGCACGGGTAGAATATTTCCAGCCCCACAAACAACACATCCGCAGCTTCTTGTTGAATGTTGTTGCCCACCTCGAGGTCAATAGGAGTCTGTATCAGCAGCAAGATCTGATGCTGCAGGCAATGTAACGTCTCCGCTGTGCGACACTCCTGAGCATTGATGTCTAGATTGTTTGCACTCTCGCACTCCCTTCCTTCCAAAAGTAGGGCACAGTTATAGTCCTGATACAAATTAAACTTGTAAGAGTTATAGATGGTTGCGCATGGCATGGATATTTGATCTTGCTGACGGGCTATTTCTGCTTTCTTAAACCAGTGCCCATACTCGATAGGAGATGGATGCTTTCGTAATTCATCGATGTTGGTCTGTTTCAAGAGCAAATTCTTTAGGGCCGCCCTCAGAATTCTGAGGGCTGCTGTGAGCATGTATACAACATCATGGGTACTTATTTGCGTACCTTGTACGTGACGTTCTTGGGCATATCCTGTTTTGTAAAGCAACAGAAGTAATCCTAACAAGAGCTGGAGTGTCTCTGGTGGCTGACTTGCAGATGTAGGCAAACGCGGGACTTCCGAGGCAGATGCTTGTAGATCCAGATGGGCCAGGATGAAAATAGCGAAGTCACCGTCATTCAGTGGTGCATTTAGACTTGTATTTTCACTGTGGGTAGATTCGTAATAGCTCTGACCCGCTTGAACAAAATTCGGTTTCGCCAAAATTGATGACGCCGAGAAAGTCGGGAAGTCTGAATTATGGGTGGAAGGCTCAGGCTCATCCTGAAGCTGGCCAACAAGTATAAGCGTGTGATAGAAACCCGCTGCTACCATGAAGACCTTTCTGTTCTCAAAACATTCAACCAACTGAGGTGTGTGCCTGTCTGCTAGATCACCAGTGCCCAGCTGACCATGGTTGTTTCTCCCGAAGGCATGTATGACTCCGGTGGTCCCCACCAGCATTGTGTGGTAACAACCGGCAGATATGCTCTCGATTCCCGCGGATTCAGCATCCACCACAGAATGAAATCCAAAAATATAGCGTGTAGTGTGGCCTAGACCGAGCTGACCAAAATCGTTTCTACCACATGTGTACACATGCTTATTTGATGCTAACACGACTGTGTGATGGTACCCACATCTTACCTGAGCAGCTGCCGAAGCAAACTGGCTGAGAACCATAGTGTTGGCGATGTCACATTCGGAACCGAGGCCAAGCTGGCCATAGTTGTTTTTACCACAGACAAATACCTATGGCGATGTCTCAATGACTTGTCTTGCTAAGAAATGAATCACATGGCCGTCACTTGCACCGGCACATGTGTGGTACTGACCGCAGGCTAGCGTCACAATTATTGTCCCCCGCAAATCTCTGATTTCATGAACAGTCTGTTTATCAAGTAGGTCACCGTGACCCAACTGGCCGTAGTCGTTCCGACCAAAAGAAAAGGTTTGATTTTCAACGCAGGCCACTACTGTGTGATAGTAGCTACAGGACAGTGTGAGGACTCGACTGCTTCCAATCCCAGTGATATTTTGTGGAGGATGTTCTGATTTATTGTGGCCAATACCCAACTGTCCTCGACAGTTGAAGCCGAATGAAACCAACCTTCCATTTCGTGTTACTACTATTGTGTGTTCACATCCGTTGTATGCATGTACCTGGCTTACAGGCTCTAGCAGCAGAGAATCAACCAAAGTCAGGGTGGTTGGCTCTTGTAGTATGCCCTGTGTGAATTTAAATCGCAGTCCAAATCTTACAGCAAACATGCTACGAACCCTTCCACATTGGCCATTCGCATTGTTACCGCATGAAAATACTTTGCCAGACTTTGCCAAGACAACAGTATGCTCATTTCCTAATTTTAAATTAAGACTTGATTCAAAGGAAGGATGACACACCTGCCGCAACCTGTTTAATATCAATATTATCATTGCAAGGTGCTCGGCAAAGTTCATGGCGGGAAATTGTGTCGCCTTGACAAAGTTCCCCATACGAATTCTGTCCGCACGACCAAAGCTCAGACAAGTGAGAGCAAGTCTCAAACATTCGAGCTTTTTTTTGCTCTAGTTGCCGACACAATTTTAAGGCCAGTTCGCCACCGGTTGCAAAGTGGCAATTCATAGCTTCACTTGATGTTGGAAAACTTTTCTCTTTGTTGAAGACGTCCCCGAGCTGGATGCTACGCTGCTTGGCATTCAACTGGGTTGGCTCATCTGTTGGCATATGTTTCCAAGATTTCACTTTCCACGCACTAGGCTTCCTACATATACTTACGATTCAAGGTTTGAAGACCATTCTGACATGTAAACTTACTTTTTTGGAACTGGCTCAGAATCAGGGACCACATATTTTTTGGCATCGGGGTCAGAGAACGATTGACCAGCTCTTAAAAGTAAATGAACAATCAGCAAAAAATCACCCACGTGCCCACGGGCTGAAGTCAGGCATATCAGAGCATCGCCAGAGTTGACACCTGTTCCATATGCTATGCGGCTAGCATCTTCTATTGTACGCTCACGTAATGCCACAGAATATAGGTAATCGCGAAGCACATTCGCAACAATGTTAGTTTTTTTCAAAATATATGGTTCGACTGCTTCAGAGTAGGCTCGAGGGCGTGATTGTAGTTGTAAGGGTCTTAAGCCGTAAAGCAACGGTGCTATCACATCAAGAAAGAGTTTGTCGTGCATACCCCTTGAAGCTGATACATGCACAAGGAAAAAACTAAGCGCCTCAATTCCAAGCTCCAATTCTGCCAGCGCCAATGGGTGTACGCCATGGCTTGCAATTCGCTTCGTGTCCATTTTCAACGAAGGGAAACAATCACTGGCATGTGAGAGAAACTGATGTGCAGTTGTCAATATCCACACTCTTCTTTTTATGATGTTCATGAAAGCGTCATCAAAGCAACAGTTTGCAAGTAATTCCTTGACCAGATGGGATCTCATGAATGTCGCAATTTCAAATCTGCTTAACGTCGACAAGAAAACGGGAGTGCTAAGGTATGCGCTGCTGTCGAGCGGTGACGGCTCGCATGCTCGAATCGTACCACCCTGCGTGTCATTGGCAAATTCGAGCAACTTACAAAACCCCCCGTGGAGCAATCTTTCGGTTTCACGCGGCTTCACATCCCAGGATGTTGGGAAACTGTGTGCCGTGCCCATTGTGAGATCCCGTGTGCCAGCAGGTGCTTTGCACAGGCGACATTAAGAATGATACAAGATTTCGCTGGTATAAGTGCAGGTGATATATCTGGAGGTACGAAAGATATATCAGCCAGGATATTCAGGAGGCAGAGGAGAGAGACAGAAGATATATCTCGTACTCGAGTACGAGCTATCGTCTGTCGCTGGCATCCTCTGTGTGACTGTGCGCCCGGAGCGCACCCCCAGGAAAATCTCGTTTTGGAGGGAGGAGTGGTGCACATGGCAGAGGACCAGGCGGCGGGCGTGCCGCCGGCAGCAGAGACTGCTATCCTAGCGTTGGGCGCTGGTGCGGCCGGGCCGGAGCCGGCCGCAGCGCCTGGCATGGGGGTGGGTCAGGGAGGGGGCGGACCCCCTCCAGCGGCCGCAGCAGCGGCCGCGGGGCAGGCGGCCGCGGCCTTCACGCCGCAGGCGTTAATAGCCGCGTCGCCGGGCCTGGGCCAAGGGGCGGACGTGAGAGAAACTATCAAGAAGATACCAAGCATAAGCATAACCTGCGGTACTTCGCAGCCAACGGCGAATTTCGCCGGGATTCATGTTCCGTTCTATAAATCTGCGCATTGCAATAAAACAGCTTTTGGTGCACCAGTCACAAGAGTCATTTTGCCAAAATTAAACACAAAGTCAATCATGTCCCCTTGGCAGATGCCAGGTATGCGCAAAATTGATGACGTTCCATCACCTTACAAGCCATACATGGCCTGTGTTCCACACAGCGTTACTTTAGACAATGACTTTACTACTTCCTTACTAGGAGACTATTCCCTTACTGGGGGAGCCTCCTTCTCTTCCCCTCCTTTCTTATCCCAAAGTACTGAGATCCTCCCTCCCTGGCGCTAACGCCAGTAGGTCAGTCCACGTAATTCTCGCAGCCCATCCTGCGAGACTCAAACAGGCTTGGCGCCACTGCGGATGATACATTTTTTTTGGATATTTGGATACAATTTTTTTGTTTGAAGCCTCGGACAGAAGAATCTGAAATCGTCTATTCTACTCGCCCCAGCCACATATCACCTGCACAGACTATGCGGTCGTCGCCGCAGACCATGGGCCAGAAGGCGCCCGGGTGTTGCCCAGTCCTGTTAGCACATCGTGCAGAAGCCAATGCCTCTCTCTTAATCGCAGAGTTCGAGAACGATCGCGCTCTCCATTACAAGAAGCTCCTACGGTCGATGACTGCAGACGTTGGGAATATCGATTTCGAGCTCCTAGCTGTGAGATTAGCATTGCGTGCATCAGAAAGAGCGCGAGTTCGAGCGGAAACTGAGTTGATATCTGTAAGAGAAAGATGTTCAATTCAAATGCGTACGTTCATCGACGAGGCTGCGCTCTTTCGTGTGGAAGTAGATGGACTTCGGCAGCGTGCAGAGGCGGCTGAAAATCTATGCCACAGACTAGAAGTTGGTGTTTCCAACATCATCTGTGCAATCGCCGGCGTTGCGGTTCCGGGGTTGGATCTTGGCGCCTCGTCACAAGAACATATATCCTGTGGCTACCATCATGACAAACAGATTCTTCCAAGGCTTCAATCCTCAGGAGTCGGTAGAACAAACGCATCTGAAATGTCGTATCCACTTTTAGGCTTGTTGCGGAAGGAGCTTGGCGATGCACGAGTCACGACGGATGCAGCGATTGCCGATCTGCATAATACTAGGGCAGTCACAAGTGCAGCAAATCGCCGTGTGTATTTGGCAAAGATCTCAACGGTGATTGCGCTTGACCGTGCTACTGTCAGCGAGAAGGCTGCTAGAGCTGAGCGCGATAAAGCCTCCCAGGCACAGCAGTACAAAGTCAAGGTTCTGCAAGGATTGGGTTTAGCTGCTGATGCAATGGCTTCGTGTGCAACCGCAGCATCTGGTGCGACAATAGCAGCGCTTGCTGCTACCCAGGCAGCTCACACTGCGACTAATAGGCGAATAATTGATTCCGAAAAGGCGAAGCACGCTGCGGAGGTAGCGTTTACCTCCAATGCGGTTGCTTGCTGGCAGGCCAATAGTAGGGTGTTCCTCATGGAGCGTAATGTTGTAGCTGATGCAGCGGTTATCGTCTCTATTCAGAGCCTAAGTTCCGCAAATGCTGCGGTAGTGCTTTCTGTGTCAGTTCTATCTGAAGTTATCGTGGCAAGTTCCATAGCAGCGAACAAATGCTTGTCCTCAATCGTAGTTGCTAGGGCCGAACATTGCATTGCTCTTGCTGAGCGTGTTAACTTGACATCGTCGTACGCAGCCCACGTTTGCTCTGTGCGGGATAAAGTAGCATCCAAACTTACCACTGTCAACCTTCGCCGTGCTGTTCTAGCCGAGACGTCCACGTGCGCGTCCATCTGTGAACGTGACCATGCAATCATTGAGGCAACAGTTAGCCGCACCCTGCTCGCAAAGCTTCATGCGGCCTCAGACGTCCACTCTAAAGTTGCGGACATCTCGCTACATTTTTTGGTACAGCGGTTATCTGAGTTTAGAACGAGATTTGAATCCTGCGTAGCAGGCTGGTGTCAGAAGCTTGTCGAGGTGCAACAAAAATTGCAAGCTCTTGAAGTTCAAAATTCCTGTAGTGCGATGCTCCTGCGTGAGAAGATTTGTACACTCTTAGACAGAATAGCTTCAGCGGAGACAAATACAGTCACCACGAATGTCCAGCGCGAGAAAGGCAAGTCAAAGTCTCTCAGGCACCAGCATCAATTGAGAATGCTCTGTTAGGTGAAATCGCATTAAAGATTACACGTGACGCACTTGAAAGAGCTTCTGCTTCAGCGGAGCGCCAGAGATTGCGTGCAGATGCGGCAGAGGCGGGGGAAGCGGCTTCAATGGCAAAGCATGTTGAAATTGCAGATAAATTTGAGATCCTAGTTGCAAAATGGCAAGCAACTGTTGCTCACCGCCGTCGATTCATTTCCAAGTCTGTGTCCTTCGGTTTTCTTCCTCTCACGTCCAATCCACTCTGCGTAGGTCTACTGTTTCCACATCGCACCACACGAGTGATGCTAATATGAATGTGACAGTAGGGCAAGCGTGGCAAGCTGGAGGCCCACCACCAAGTGGAGAGTTACATATTGCCCATCACCTGGACGTTGCGATGCAGTCGCTAAGCCGCTCACAGCGCCTGTTGGATGAGTCCTTAAGTTAGGGGCCCAGGCCGCGAATTCCAGGCCTGTGACTAGGAAACTCGGGTGCAATCCCGGGTGCGGAGTAAGCTCCGGCGCGCCGGATGTGTAGCTGGAATTTGGACTGCCAGCTGGTGCGGCCGGGCCGGAGCGGAGTGAGCCTTCGGGCTGACTTCGTGTTGGGTGGAGCCCATGTTGAAGGGCACATCCAGCTCCTAATCCAATTATATCATTCTATATCATATCCTAACTCCTTAATATGTGCAGGTGATATATCTGGAGGTACGAAAGATATATCAGCCAGGATATTTAGGAGGCAGAGGAGAGAGACAGGAGATATATCTCGTACCCGAGTACGAGCTATCGTCTGTCGCTGGCATCCTCTGTGTGACTGTGCGCCCGGAGCGCACCCCCAGGAAAATCTCTCCTATCCAGCCGGCCCTCTTCTTTTCCTGGGGGTCCTAGGCTAGGCTAGTCCCCGAGCTGGGCGGAGCCCATGTTGAAGGGCACATCCAGCTCCTAATCCAATTATATCATTCTATATCATATCCTAACTCCTTAATATCCTGGCTGATATATCTTCCGGACCTCCAGATATATCACCTGCACATACCATTGGACCAAATTCCACGAGCGGTGACTTTTTAATTTCACTCAGAAAACCAGCTATGGCAGAGTCTGCAGCCTGGCGAATCTCCCTGTTTGAATCAGAAAGCATGTTGAACAGTCCATCCAAAAAGTCAGGCAGCCAATCGAGCATATTGATATCTGG
>Ga0099800_1079_pt1 | contig 28080 bp, 15 predicted proteins | sample Uncmet6_SortRC_1_FD_89868 | JGI IMG/M metagenome (GOLD analysis project Ga0099800, IMG submission 89868) | Marine eukaryotic communities from CALCOFI LINE 67, Pacific Ocean - CN11_C50_N6_SortRC_1 | ecosystem: Environmental > Aquatic > Marine > Oceanic | place: Pacific Ocean: Monterey Bay... | reverse complement strand
CGCTACAAAAACATTTAATACTGCCAAATACTTTTGGATTTCATCTATATAATCACTAAATTTGGCTTTATAACTATCTCTATAAAATAATTTAACTCTATATCTGTGGTTAAGAATATAAAGTACATCTTCTTTAAATTTTAGTAGAGTTTTATTGACTTTAGTGATAGTATCTGTCAATATGCAATTATCTGGGTCTTCAATACAACTTTTTATTGTCGTTTCTAACGTTGAAAGATATGTTGTCGTTTCTTTAACACAATCATCAAAGTCCCTAATTCCTTCAAGAGTATTTTTGATAAAATAAGCTACATTGAGCGCATCGGTAAAGCTCATCAGATAATAAATATCAACAATATGAGAAATATCACTATAGTTTTGTCTTCAAGCCTTCAAGAGTCACGCACACGGGTACCACCAAAAGCTGCAGCTGCAAAGAAAGCTGGAAAGGCCACCCGACCGACCCAACCCGTCTGCGACGCATGGGGGGTGGACCCATAGAAGGGCAAGCAAGGCATCCTCAAGAGCATTACGGATTACGGAAGAGTATCTAAAGAAGGATAGGATATGATAGGATAGGGCAGAATAAGTAGATTAGATGACATGAATGACCATGAGACTCTAAACACTGAACACCCTGCCCTGCCTGGAACACTGAAAATGCGCGATGCGGATACCGGGATACCGGGATGCCCAGGATGCCGGCGGGATGCCGCGCAGGGATGCGATTAATTACTGCAAAATGCAAAATGCACGCTATTATTAGCAAAAATTATAATTTTTAAGAAAGATTAATGAACTAGGTAATGATTTTTATATTATTTCATTCTCTATTATTGTGTAAAATTATATTAAGTAATCAAGATGTATTAAATAAAGCTTTGATTTTAGGAAATTCCAAACCAAAAGATGCTTTGAAATTATTAGAATCAATTCCTAATGAAAACTTTGATATATGTAAAATGAAAGGAAATTTACATTATATGCTGAAACAAAATGATAAAGCAGTTGAAAATTATAATAAATGTTTGAAACTAAGTAAAATCACTGGTAGTAGTGGTAATAGTAATAGTAAAGTGAATAATACTCACAATAATAAATACATGTTACATCACATTGAGGGACGTTTGCAAATGTTACAAAAAGAATACAAAACTGCAGTACAATCATTTACCATGTCTACTGGTCTAACAACAAATAAGAGTAACATTAATGATAAAAATAGTAGGAATAGTAAAATATTAAAATCTCCACTTGGAAAAAATCCTGGATGTGTTTATGATTTAGGTTGTGCCCAATTACTAAGTAATGATATCATAAACAGTTTGGAGACATTCAATCTAGCCTTAGCGTTGTCTAACAATGACGTTAGTTTGGTTATAATGGTGTGTGAACAACTATTAAATTATGAAAATAATGATTTAAGAAAAGATGGTGAAATAATTTTAACTAAAACTTTAGAAAATATTTATAAAAATACATATACTATTACTTCTGCTAGTAGAAATGGTCCCAGTAATAATAATAATCATTATAATAATTTGGTGCTACTGTCACAGATGTTGGCGGACATGTATGTTACAAAGAGTGAATACAAAAAAGCAGTACAAATCTATAATAAAGCATCTCAAATTATTACTACCACTACTACAACTACTACCACTACTACCACTACTACCACTTCTACAACTAATTACAACAGATTACTGGCAGATTTTTATTACAATTATGGTGCAACCTTATCATATGATACAAGTGCATCTATAAACCAGTCATTAATACAATACCATAAGTGTCTTCGTTACAACAATAAACATCAATTATGCTGGAGCAATATAGGTTTCTGTTACAAAAACATTGCAAGTGCTTCGATAATTGAATTAAAGAATGTACATAATATTGATATTTACGATAGGAGTAGGAGTGGTAGTGGTGGTGGTAGTAGTAGTAGTAGTAGTAGTAGTAGTGGTGGTGATGTTATTCACAAATTGATGAAAATTAGGAAATTGTTACAAAATGCCATTTATGCATTCAACAAGTGTAGTAGTAGTAGTAGTAGTAGTAGTAGTAGTAGTAGTATTAGCAGTAGTACATCATTGGTGAACACTGCAAAATTCGTGTCTGATGGTTTGGTAGCTTGCTTGAAAAATATAAACAATCTTTTGAGTAATAGAAGTAGTAGTAGTAGTAGTAGTAGTAGTAGTAGTAGTAGTGATGATGATATACCATGGTTGGTAGGACAAAATTTCGCTAATCCTACTACTACTACTACTACTCCTCCTCCTCCTACTACAACTACTACTACTTATGAAGCTCCTCTGGACTATCTTTTGCTGGAGTTCGACGGTGGGGCAGCAAGAAACTTCAATTATAACTTAGTGACTAAGTTAGAGTATAATAGCCATTTAGTGGTGGCTAGGGTTATCAACCAGTACTACAGCAATATTAGTAGCAGTAATGGTAGTAGTAGTAGTAGTAGTAGTAGTAGTAGTAGTAGTAGTAGTAGTAGTAGTGGAGGTCTGAATATCCTCGAGCTTGGATGTGGAACTGGATTGACCTCCCATGCTTTAAAATCCATGAGTAGTAGTAGTAGTAGTAGTAGTAGTAGTAGTAGTAGTAGTAGTAGTAGTAGTAGTAGTAGTAGTATATATGGTTATTGTCATGGTATCGATGTCAGTCCAAGTATGTGTGACATAGCCAGAAGTTTGAAATATTCACCAAATAGTAGTAGTAGTAGTAGTAGTAGTAGTAGTAGTAGTAGTAGTAGTAGTAGTAGTAGTAGTAGTAGTGATGGAGATGGAGGTCATGATGATATTATTACTAGTATCGTATCTGGGATTAGTAGTAGTAGTAGTAGTAGTAGTAGTAGTAGCAGTAGCAGTAGTAGTAGTAGTAGTAGTAGTGGTAGTGGTATTAATAATACTGATAACGATGAATTATTTGTATATAACCATGTCAGTCAAGGACTGTTACATCAAGTTCTACCAATGTTGATTCCACCTACTACTACTACTACTACTCCTGCTACTCCTACTACTCCTACTCCCACTACTACTACTCCTACTACTACTCCTACTACTACTCCTTATGATAATAGTAATACTAGTGATTCTGCTCCTTCTCTCATTCTGTATGATATTATAATAAGCACAGATGTGTTCATTTATATCGGTAGTCTAGATAAATACTTTGATTATTGCTATAGATTACTCAATGAGGATGGTATATTTGTATTCACTATCGAGACTCTACCCTATAATAATATTACTACTACTACTGCTACTGCTACTACTTCTAGTAATAGTTGTAGTAGTAGTAGTAGTAGTAGAAGTGATGCTTCATTTCAACTACAAGTCACTGGAAGATATGCACATACTTTGAACTACATTGAATCATTAGCGCATAAATACAAGTTCAAGGTCCGTGTCATGGACAGACATAGTCCACGAAAAGAAGGAGGATATGACGTAGAGGGTGCTTTGGTTGTATTAACCAAGTTGAAGTAGTGCTACACACATAAAAGTTAAGAGATAATATTCAAAATGATACAATGCAAGTTATAAGAGTTAGAGTAGTACATGATTGCATCCTGTTAATTATATAAATACAAGTTAATAAATATTAAATGTAGTTCATCCATTGCTACCATAGCCAACTACTCTACTACTACTTCTACTACTATTACTATTACTACCATCACTACTACCATTACTACTACTACCATAACTACTACTACCATTACTACTACTATCATTAAAGCCAATATATGTATATTTGAATAAGAACAATAAGTATAACCACCAAAGATATCCCTGCAACCATTAAGTAATAATCAGGACCATTCTTACTCCTCCTGCTACTACTACTACTCCTACTACTACTACTACTATTACTACTACTACTACTACTACTCATCAACTTTCCTTTGAACATATTCTTAATTCTTCTCTGGTATTGGTTCCGTTGTCTATCATAAATCCGTTGAAGATGATACGCTTCATGTAGAAACCGCCTTATGATACTAATTCTGGTTGCAATGGTGCTATTTGATGTTAGTTCTAATTTAATACCGTTGGTTTTGTCATTAGATACGGTATCTAAATTGTCATTTAGACTTTCGCCACTAGTAGTAGTAGAAGTAGTAGTAGTGGTAGCGGTAGTAGTAGATGTATTTATAATATCTAATTCCTTTTGACAATAAGTTATCACATAATCAAGGTCAAGCAGGCTATCCCTACTACTACTACTACTACTACTACCATCACTAGTACTACTACTACTACTACTACTGCTGCTACTACTACTATTACTACTACTACTACTACTACTACTACTACTACTACTACTACTACTACTACTACTACTACTACTACTACTACTACTAGCAATAATAGTAAGATCATGTCCACTCTTCAAAACAGCTCTGGCTCTTATTAGGCGGCCTTTCATAGTCAAATCGAAGACAAGATCGTAATCATCTTTGTTCCCCTCATTCTTACTAAGGTTAGTGTTTTTATCACTACTACTATTATTATTATTATTATCCTTAGTATTATTAATATTTATTGAATATAAACAATTTTTGTGATTATTTAAAAATTCAATCATTTGGTCAATATACATGATAGTTTCATGAGTATTATTATTTCTATAACTCATTCTAGCTAAATTTAAAAATAATGGGAGTCTTACTTTAATCAATTCAAGCTCCTGATTATTATTAATTGTAAATTTTAATTCTGAATTTTCAAAATTTGTAAAATCAAACGCTTTCAAATATAGTCTTATTGCCAATTCTTCGTTGTTACTATTATTTTCAGTTTTATTATTGTTATTCTCATTATTATTATAACTATTTTCTGAATAATCTTCTTTATTCTTTGACTTTAATAACAATTCATTGCCTTTCTTTCGTAGTACCTCAGCTTGCTTTAGTCGTACTTCATAAACTTCATTTTTCTTGGAATTTAATAAATTATTTAAACTAAATGGATGATTATCATCATCATTAACATTATCTAACTTAGATTCCATTGAATGATTCTTAAATGGTGTTTTTATATAATAGTAATGTGGAGAGAAGAGAGAAAACCAGGAAAAGTCAGTGATTAATTACTTACTACATGCGCTGTGCTTATGTTGTGAAATTTTGGAATTTCAAATCAGAAAATGAATAATATATCAGATAACTAGATTAAAATGAGTAATTCTAATGATAATATTGATTTATATGATAATAAAAATATTAATATAGCTGAAAATGGTAGTGATGATGATCATGATGATGATAATGATCCTAATATGCCAGCTTTAGAATCTCCAACTGATGATATCGACAATACTGATAATATGGATAGTAATGTTGATACTAATAGTAATTCAAGTCCTATGGGTACAATGCCACGTAATCGTTCCTCACCATCATTAAGCATCGATATAAATGCTGAACCTGTAGGCGGTCCTAGATCAGGAGTGGAGCCTGAATCAAAACATTCTCCTAGAAATGATGATAATGTTGATAATAACATCGCTGATATAACTGTTGTTACGGATAAAAATGATATTGATAGTAGGGAAAATATTAGTAAACCTCATGATGAAGCTTCTGAAAGTACTGATAATAATATTGACAATAATATTAACAATATGAAGGATAATACAGCTCTTGATGATTTTAATACTTCAACTGGAAATAACAATAATGATGATGGTAATAGTAATGGCAGTAACAATAATGCCAATACTACTAATATTAATGATAGTACAAGTTCTGAAATAGATGAAAAAAATAATATTGGTAGTGGTGAGTCTAATCAAGAGGTTATTACTACTACTCCTACTCCTACTACTACTACTACTACTACTACAACTGCTACTAATAACAATGATACTATTGATGAGGCTAAAAATGATCAAAAAGATGGTACAGTGGATCGAGACGCATCAGAAGATACTACCAATAGTAGTAGTAGTAATAGTAATAGCAGTAGTAATAATGCTGATACTGCAAAAATTGAAGATAATACTATAAATAATACTAATGGTGATAGTAATAATGCAAGTGGTAGTAGTAATAATGAAAGTGGTAGTAGTAGTAGTGGTAGTGATAGCAAAACAGACCATGGAGAGGATAATAAAGAGACTAATAATAATGACAATAATAATAATAATAATAATAATAATAATAACAATAATAATAATGATGGTAACGGAGCTTCATCAAGTGATGTTAATGTCGGTGATCTACTCAATAGTGTTGCTGATCAAGTGAATAGTGATACTATTGATAGTAGTAGTGGTAGTAGTAATAATAACAATATGGACGGTAGTAATAATGTAAAAGAACAGACCATAGAATCAACTACTACTACTACTACTACTACTACTACTACTACTACTAAACCTCGTGAGATAGATTACCTTCCTACTACCAACAATCTAGATATATTGAGATCTACATTGTTACAGACACAAGGAGGACGAGGACTATGCAGATCAAAGCTACAAGGTATATTTCAAAGTTTTGATATGGACAATACAGGTATTGTGGATTGTAATGAATTTTTACGAGCTATGCATATGGTTGGGGTAGTGGGCACAGCTCTAGATGTAAATCAATTAACAACCATATTCAAAGGTATTGCCCAAGCTACTCAAGCTAGTAGTAGTAGTAGTAGTAGTAGTAGTAGTAGTAGTAGTAGTTATAATATTGATAATTTGGAATTAGATTATAATTTGTTTGTGGATATCGTCGATCCGGGTAGAAGTATATCCTCTCTGTTAAAGTTGGTGAAAGATTCTTTATCATACCTTATAAACAGTCGCAGGAAGGATGCAGCAGCAAGGCCTGATAGTTTACAACATACGCAAGCCATTGATTTGATGTATGATAAGGTGATGCGGTTTGAATTAGACTCGAAATTGCCTGCATGTGATATTGGTAGTACTATTTATTTGCTAAATGAAGTGCTAAATTTGAATGTCTCAGAAGATGAGATAATGTTGATACACCAGGTATTGCTATCTCAAGGAGTTGACAGAGCAATGCTTCTAAGGTTGGCTAACTACAGTGATAGTAGTGGTAGTAGTAGTGGTAGTAGTGAAGATTTTTATATCGATATGAGTCAATATATTGAGAGTAATCTCAACAATATTACTACTACTTTAGCCAAAATTGAAGGAAGGGGTAGCAGTAGTAGTAGTAGCAGTAGCAGTAGCAGTAGTAGTAGTAGTAGTGGTAATGAAAAGACCGATAGTGGCCCAAAGGATGACAATGGAAAAGAAATGGACGGGGATGACACTACCCCTACCACTACTCCTCCTCCTCCTACTACTACTACTCCTACTCCTACTACTATTGTAGATAAAGAGTTTCTTGATCTTACTGCAGGTGCACCTGAAGATGTAGCTGCATTTATCTACTCCATGCGAATGCGGCTACAAGCTATTGGAAGCAAAGCAGCTGTATCTTTATTAATAACTCTACTAACACCTTTCCGTTCGAATAATAATGATAATACTAATAATACTAGTAGTAGTAGTAGTAGTAGTAGTAGTAGTGGTAATGGTGAATTTGATCCTAGTAGGCTGGTAAATGAGAATGATATTAGTCGTCTTGTGAATGTGCTAGCTGATGATAGAATTGTAATAACTACTGATATTGATGCTGCTACTAGTAGGAAAGATATGAAAAAGAATCGTCTGAGTAAATATAGGAATGTTGATGTTGATGATGGTGAAACTGATGCCCAAAATGATGAGAATGTTGCAGAGGGTGACGATCAAAATAACGATGATGATGAAAATGAAATAGAGGATGAAACGGGAGCACTAGTTACCGTTGGTAGTGATAAGCGTGTAACGGCTCTTTATCAGTGGCTTATTAGTGAAACTGACAAAGGTCACTCTGCGACAATTGGACTGCTAGCTGACCTTCTTGGCGCTACACTCCTCACCAAACAAGTGGAAAATAGCTTAATGAATGTTGAAAATATTCATAAAAATAGTAATAGTAGTAGTAGTAATAATGGTACTGTTAATGAATATCATATGGATGTAGTACTTTCAAAAGAAGATATTATTAGAATCTTACCTCCATTATCATCGTCAAATTTGAGTAGTACTGGTAGTAGTAGTAGTACTGGTAGTAGTGGTAGTAGTAGTAGTAACAACAGTCTTACACTAGCTCATGTCTTTTCTTTAATATCCGCATCCCTGGCGGAAAGGAAATCGATTGGGGGTAGTAAGACTACTGGTAGTGTTACTACTACTACTACTACTACTACTACTACTACTACTACTACTGCAGCTATTCGTGATACACTTGATGAAAAAAATATTGATCATACCATTGAAAATATTGACACTAGTAGTAGTAGCAGTAGGAAGAAATTGAAACCTTCTACCCAAACAATATTAGAAAACCAGCGATATAATAAGATGTCTGCCACTACTGCTACTGCTACTGCTACTGTTACTACTCCTGCTACTGCTACTGCTACTACTCCTGCTACGGACAAAGTTTTCAGTCGTGAAGTGGTAGTCTTGATACTACAATCATTCTTTCGAGGATATATGGTACGGAAGAGGCAAAGAAGGTTGCGAACAATTGTCATAGTTCTTCAGTCTTTTGTTAGATCTAGCTTAGCGCGAATGAAATTCAAGAGGAATTTGAAACGTAAGAGGGAGTATTTGGCAGCGGAGCAAGATAGGCTTATACGATTACGTCGTATCAAAGACAAAGAGAGGGAACTGGCATTATTAAAACGACTACCGCCTTCAGAATTTTTGAATTATGATAAAGTTAAAAGAAATAATAATGCAAGGAAGCTGCAACGGGCTTGGCGTAACAAGCGAAGTACTGCTTCAAATGCATTACTGACTGCTAGTAGTACTATAAATAACGCTAATGCTAAGAAATACGGTATCGGTACAAGTAGTAGTAGTAGTAGTAGTAGTAGTAGTAGTAGTAGTAGTAAGAGTAAGATATACAATGCAGATGAGAAGAGGAAGCTTCTATTGTATGACAAATTAGTCCAGATTAGTAGAAAAGATACAGGCATGGGTAAATTAGAAAGTAGTAGTAGTAGTGGCATTGGTATGAAGAAAGTTGGTGCAATAGAATTAGCTAATAAATTACTTGTTATTCAAGAAGATGCTATGAAAAGCCAAGATCAAAAGAAGAAGCGTTTGAATAATATGAATATTACTAGTAATACTTACAATGGTACAATGCACAACACTGGTAATTACACTGGATCTATGAAGAAGGAGCGTACTAGGAACAATAACTCAATATGGAGACAGTACAATGAGACCAAAACCTTAGCATCAATACATCTACAAGATTATTTATATACCAAAGAAAATAGATTACTTCAACAACAGTCCCGACGACGTAGCTTGAAACATTCACAAATTCTTATGAAACAAATGCTGCATGCACCATCGTTAGATGACGCAGCTGAATTAATCAAAAACGGCAAATTTTACGGTTCATTTGATAATAATAATAATGAAAATAATAATAACAGCCACAAAGATAATAATAATAATAATAATAATAATAATCATACACACGAAGATGATCATAATACGAATAATAGTCTTGGAAAAGATACCAAAAGTGCTGTCCTGAATGAAAATACAACTAATGATGATAATAATAAGCATAATGTCAACAAGAAAGAGGAGGATCAAATTGAAGCTCCTAATTCACCAAATACAGTAACTACTACAAGTGGTAGTAGTAGTAGTAGTAGTAGTAGTATAGGGTGGATGGAATACTTCTGCGATAATCATACATTAGGTAAAAGTATCGATAATCATACGACTACAGTACAAGTATTATCAGCTGGCAGGACCAAAAGTAGTAGTAGTAGTAGTAGTAGTAGTAGTAGTAGTAGTAGTAGTAATAATGTTATTAAAGGTAAATGGAGTGTTATATCTGCACCTCATGATGTTACAGGACCACCGATTGATCTTACCACCCTGGAATCAGTTACTGTAGGAACAAAAAATAGAAATAAAGATGAGAAAGCTGATGAAATCAATCCGAGAAGGAGTAAAAAATTGTTTAGAAGTATGGCTAATGATTGGTTGAATGGTTATGGTGATGAGGAGTCAATGTGGTGGGTAGCATATGCAAGTAGTGGTAGTGGTAGTAGTAGTAGTAGTAGTGATAATGGAACTTCTTCTGATAAGAAAACAGTCAAATTGAATGAAAATGTAACAGATAATGGACCTCCTTCTACTCCTGATGAGTTAGAAAAGAAAAAATTAATAGCTGAAAAGCTAGGTGATATTGATAGTACTAAGCTACTACATACATTGGTAAAACAATCTATGTCTTCAACTACAAACAAGAACAACAGCATAACAGATTTCATTAATAACGAATCGCATAAAATCCAAGCATTATCAGATGTAATAGCTACTGGGATTGTAAATCAGCATAAACTTACGCAAATTAAGCTGAAACATGAACAATTTTCGTTATTGGATCAAGAAAAAAGGCACATAGCTGCAACCAAAATCCAGGCAGTATGCAGAGGTAGGAGCAGTAGAAGAAGTAGTAGTAGTCTGTTACAACAACATCGTGTCTTATCGGCTTTGAATAATCTTATGGTTGTTATGCAATCTAATAATTCTAATAATACTAATAACACTAGTACTCATAATATCAATAATAATAATAGTATATATGGAGGTAGTAATATGAATGGTATTGCTGGTGGAGCAGGAGCTACTGCTGCTCTGTTACTTCGAAATACAATCACTAACATTAGCAGTAATAATAATAATAATAATAATAATAATAATAATAATAATAATAATAATAATAATAATAATAATAATAATAATAATAATAATAATAATAATAATAATAATAATAATAATAGTGGTAGTAATAATATTGGAAGTAGAAAAGCTGTTAATTTTAACGAAGCTTTCTTGTCTCCAACTGCTGCTACTCCTGCTACTCCTGGTAATATTGGTAATAATGGTAATATATATCCACCATCATCTGCTAAGTCTTATATCACCAATAGAACTAGTGGGTCGGGTTACAGTAATAATCTATTATCATCTCCTTTAGTAGGGATGGACTTCTTAAACAGTGATCATGATAATGATAATGTTCCTACTTCTCCTATAGCTAATAATATCAATCATAGTAACAATACAAATTATAATTCATTAGAAAGTAATGGAAGCAGTGGTATGGGCTTGGGGTATATCTCATCTCCATCTCGATCAGATGCAGATCTAGTAGATACTACCTTTACTAGTTATAATAGTGTAAATAACATCAATTATACAAGTATTGATAGTAATAATAGTAATAATAGTAATAATAATGTATTATCACCTGCACGATTTTCAGCTTTAGATGTATCTGGTCATCTACCAGATACGCTAACCCAAGGCGACACCATGAATAATATTAATTTAAATCATACATATAATGATAATAATATTAGTTATACTGGTAATGAAAGTATGTTGAGTAATAATATGAGTAGTAATAGCAATATTAAACCGATAGTTAGTTCCTCACCTGGTAGAAATTTGTCCATATCAAGTATTATTGACAACAATAATTCTACTACTACTGATGATAACTTACCTTTATCTATGATAACTTCTTTGACAAATAAATTGACACCTATTTCTGATTCAAATGATTTTATATTAAAAACTACTACAAGTAGGTATCATAATAAATCATTAAAAATTGCATCATTTGTGGAAACTGTTTTAAATTCAAATGAAACAGACAATATCAATATTCAGAATTTTGATAAAAGTATTGCTCTGAAATTTATGACGGACATTTCAACTACACTTGGTCATGGTCATTTACGTCATTATCTATATAATTTCTGTAATAAAATGAGTTCTAATACTACTAATAGTAATACTAATAAGAATATTGTTAAAGAAGTAGATTCTACAATTAATATTGAAACATTGGCGGTCATTGTAGGTGAAATTGCATTGGAATTGCGTCTGATAAGTCTCAATGTCGTAGGGATGGGTCATTCTTTGACACATTTTATATTATTACTAAGATTAATTGCTGCTAGTAGTAGTATTAGTAGCAGTAGTAGTAGTAGTATTGCTGGAGTAGAGTTGGAACAGTCATTATTATTTTCCGATATTTGGTCATTATTCGAAGAGCAATGGTTAATTAGATATAGTAATAATAATAGTAATAGTAGTAATAGTAATAGTAGTGATAGTAATGATTTATTATCATTGATTAATAAAAGTAGAGTATTTTTGGTAAGAAAAGCTATTAAGGTTGGCTTGACAGTCTCGGAAATAGTACTACAACTACTACCACCACCAGCTACAACTACTCCTGATAAATATAGTAATGGAAGTGTATCTCCTTCAGCTATGGTTGGGGTAGTTGGATTAAGAAAAATTATGAGAGCAGTTGGAATATCAATCAATAAAAGTAATGCATCATTCTTGTTATATTTGGCCTCATGGGGCAGTATTACATCTTCCAATAGAAGTAGTACAGATGGTGATGGAGAGTGTCAAGCTAGCCTCCTTGCTGCATGGTTTCAAACATTGTGTAGTTACAGATATGTTCAAAAAAAGATACAATTATTGTGTAGAGTACTACCAAATGTTACTTCATCTGTTGATATGAAGATACAAAATTGTATAAACAATAATTATAACAGCAATAATAATTACATTGCAGTCAAAGATTTCATTAATATTTTATTCAATAGCAATTTACCAATTACATACGGTGAAGTTCTACTTCTTGTACAAATACTACAACGATCACCTGTGGCTACTCGGCAAGGACTAGTCGACATAATTGCTTTTAAAAATATCAGAAATGGTAATACTATACAAGTAAGATTATAAATTGATATATTACATAAATGGCTGAAATCATATTTGATCATACAATACTCTAGTGATTTACTACTGAAGATAACTCTAATTCTAATTAATGCTTGATGATAACCAACATATGAACTTACTATATACAACAATTATTCAGAGGTCAGGATAATCACATTATACATTATACATAATTGTTATAATTATTATGATAAGTAGAAGGAAAAAAAAAATAATAATAATAAAGAATATAAATTTATAACTTAAGATAGTAAACGATGTCACAATATAATCTTTTTCATATTAAAGTTGAAGTATTCTAATATTATTGATCTATTCATCTGGTTGAAATTTCTTTTACTCCCCACTATTACTATCACTACTACTACTACTACTACTATCACTACTACTATTATTGTTATTGTTACTATCACAAGTATCATTATCATCTTTCATATTGATTATTTCGTATACAAGCCTAGTGCTTGCTGCAAAAAGTCTAAAGATAAATAATACAGTAATATGAGACCAAACTTTTGTAACAGTCATACCGTTAATAATACTACTACTACTGCTACTACTACCACTATTATTAATTATATTTAGAAATGGAAGTGGGAAATTGGTCGTAAAGGAGTTCGCAACTGGGTCTAAAGCTGAAATCATATAATAACTAATGATACTACCTATGATAGTAGTAGTGGCGGCTATCCATTGGAACGCTCTACATCCAGTAACTAAAGCTTCAGCAACCAATGTCAAAGCAACTAGAGGTTGTTGGAATGATGCAATTTTTAAGGCATCATATGTTAGTTTTATAACCTCATGACTACCAGATCCTACGTCACCTTTCAACAAAAATGGTACTAAAAATTTGGATAAATAAGTAAACCCACTACTAATTAAACCAACAACAATTGCTATTTGTGTTAATCTTTTAGTTAATAAGATTGTATTTTTCTTGTCTCCAATTGCTGAATATTTGGCTATCATAACTTGCCCAGCTACAGCAGGAGCTTCACCAAACAAACTGAAGAGTAAATATAAACTTAAACATACTTGGTGAGCAGCGACATGGACAGCATCAACACGAGCACATACTGAAGTGGCTACTGCCCAACATCCTAGGAGAGAGAACGTTCTGACCAACAGGGACACATTTGCTGTTATCACAGTGCGTAGGATGTTCAAAGTCCTTTTGAACGATGATGATGATGATGATGATGATGATGATGATGATGGTGATGATGATGATGATGATGATGATGATGATGATGATACTAATGATGATGGTTCATCTTTGTCATTCCCATCCATTGAAGTACTAATAGAATGAGTGGTAGTTGCGAAAGGAGAAGTAGTAGGACTAGTATCAGTAGTAGTAGTAGTAGGAGGAGGACTAGTATCAGTAGTAGTAGTAGTAGTAGTTGTTGTTGTTGTAGCTGTAGCTGTAGGAGGTGATTTACTAATATTTATGGCTTCTGAATCTAATAAACCATCGCTTTCGATACTATCACTAATGATTTTGCTACTACTATCGTTATTATCCGTACTACTACTATCAGCTTGATATACATGACCACTTTCATCACCACTACAACTACTACTAAGATTATTATCATGATCAATATTATTATTATTACTTTGGATTGCAAGATATCTTTTTCTTCTTTGCCAAACACGAAATAAAATATATAAACCACCACTATATTGTGCTATAGCAGTAGCACCAGCAGCACCAGCCATACCTAAATTCATGTTAAACATCATAATTGGATCAAGAATTAAATTAACGACCAAAGACACAAGTGATGCTTGAAATGATGTAATTGTGTCACCATAACCACGTGTAATACCTTCAGCTGAAGCCCATAAACAGGTAGCTAGAGCTGCTAATGCTCTGATGATTAAATAAGGTAAAGCTAGTTGTGATAATATGCTATTGAGTTTTACACCCATAACTGAAAGGGCAGCATTACTACTTTTAATCAATATCAATGTAGTAAATGTACCTAATATTGTAGCCAATATTAATGAAATTCTAGCAATTTCTGATGATTCAGATCTATTGATATTATTATCATTATTCTTTATCTTATAATTATTTTTATTTTTATTATTTTGTTCTTTGGCAATTGCAGTAGCTACTAATGTCGCAGTACTTAATGTTAATGCTCTTGGTATAGCAAATGTAAAGTGAAATATTGATGTACATGGTCCCAATGAAGCTAATGCATTACTACCTAATCTGGCTATATAACAAGTATCAACTAATGATAATGCTGGATCAATAACAATTCCAGCAAAAGCAGGTAATGCTAAATTTGCAATTTCTTTTAAAATTCTTTTATTATTACTATTATGATTGTTATATTCAAGATTTGTCAAATCTTGATTAGGCGAAGTTTCTAAAGTTGCTGATGAAGAAAATAATTTAAAATTATTATTTGTATTATATGATTTTATCGGTTTGATTCTACTATAAAATGATTCAAAAGAAGCACATTCTACGAAACAAATACTAAAAAGGATATAACAGAAAAAATAATGGAACAGCTTTATCCTCATTATTAGCTTTTTGAACATAAATTATATTAGAATGTTTCGATGACGAATTTTTGCGGAGGAGATACGACTTGGATCCCTGAATCTGAGGTTGGGGTACCTTGACTTTTTAAATTTTTTATGTTTATAGATGAAGGATGATTATGTTATATCTGCGTTTGTAAACAACATTTTAAAATGATGATGTCATCAAAATATATAATCAAAAGATATTTTGGTAAATCTTACAAGCAAATGAAGAAGATTAAGAATAAAAAGAATAGAAATAATAATAATAATAATAACAAAGAAATTATTGATGACAATTTATTAAGTTATATGCATGGTAGACGTAGTGAACGTTTAGATAGCATAAGTAATACAATATTATTAGAGCGCAAATTATTTCAAAAGCGTATTATAAATTCTTCGATAATCATACCTAATAATATAAATGATTTTATTAAAAAATTAAAATTAAATCATAAAAGAAGATTATCTACTGTATATCGTAATAAAGATGTTAATAATAATAAAAATATCAAAAATTCATTATATTATTACGAATATAATACTACAACTGGTGCATGTGGTTATGCTACACATGTTGCATCATCCTCCTCATCACCATGGCCATTATTTAAACATATACTACCGGAAATTGCTTTTACTGGTCATAGTAATAGTGGTAAATCTACATTAGTAAATGCAATGGTTGGTATATCACCTAATAAAGGTCCTGCTGGTGTTAATAACCGTGCAGGTTGGACAGATCAAATTTGTTTTTATCAATTAGGTAAAAAACCACCATTACTTACATTAGCAGACTTGCCTGGATATGGTCATGCAGTAGCATCATCCGTTGATAGAAGGGCATGGATGAATATGACTAATGATTATATTTACAGCAGTTGTAATGAAAGACCTATATTAAGTTTATGTTGTTTGTTAATCGATATCACTAGAGGACTATGTAAAGATGATGAAAAGTTGATTGAAATGATTCTCAAAAATGGTCATGACAATGGTTATTCAAAGAAAAAGAATAATAAATTATACAAAAGTACTACTAATAATTTTATTAGTGGTAGCCGTGTTAGTAATAGTAACAATAGTAGTAATAATAGTGATAGAAATTGTATTAGTGGTGCTACAAATAAGAATATTAGATGGCAAGTTATTCTCACCAAATGTGATTTACTAGCAACAAAATCGAAAGGTTTGTGTAATAACCGTGATGATGATGATGATGATGATGATGATGATGATGATGGTGATGATGATGATGATGATGATGATGATGACGATGACGATGATGATGGTGATTGTAATTACACAAATTATGTTTCACCATCTTATATGTTTACCACTAATAATAATAATCATAATGATATTACCACCAATAATCGCAGTAGTAGTAGTACATATGGTGCTAAATTAGATTCATCTACATCTCTATTATCAGCTGCAGTATTTGAAATTGCCATTGATATTCATAAAAGTATTCTTAAACACAAAAGAAATCAAAATAACAATATTCAAAATGATGATAATAATAATAATAATAATAATAATAATAATAATAGTAGTGATGATTCGTACTATGTAACTGTAACAACATCAGAACATAATCATATCAATATTAACTTCTCCCACTTTAATCAAATGATGAAGTCTCCTCCTACTAACGCTAACCCTAGCCATACTCCAGCCACCACCATCACCAATACCACTCATGATCGTGAGAGTATTGATATAGGGATAAGTATGGTGAGTGCGGCGACAGGGGGTGGCATTCAAGCCCTTTGGAAACATTTACTTGAGGTTATCAATAAGGATGTGAATAATAATAGTAATAGTAATAGTAATAGTAATAGTAATAGTAATAGTAATAGTAATAGTAATAGTAATAGTAATAGTAATAGTAATAGTAATAATAATTATCACGATCATAAACATGATCATTGTATGAACGATTATGTATCTGATGTATATGAAGGTAATCAACTAGGAATAGAAATGGATGGACCATTGTCAATTGAAAACGTTAATAGTAATGCTGATGGTGGTAGTTATGATGATTACGACACATATATTGATGAAGATGTATATGATATGATGATAAATCATCAATTTAATCATCGAAACCATAGCAATAATATTGATAATAACAATATTCAATCTTATCCTACTAAGATTTCACTTCAAACAAGTGATTTTGATGATAATGATAATAATGATGATAATGATGATGATGTATTGTTTGATGATGATTATCATTTTTCTATTGATGATTATCATATTGCTGATAATACAGATGCAAGTTCAGACAACAATACTTGTTTAATAAATAAAATCAATAATCGTAGCAATTCAAATACAAATCGATTAACCCTAACTCAGGTCAAGGAACATAAACTTGCAAGGAAAGTTAAAACACAAAAACGTCCATTTTTTAAGGAATGAATACTTCGAGATATTTAGGTATTGGTTGAATGTAATTCAAAAATGAACTTACTTATTGCATTATACTTTTAAATTAAATTTTACTTTATTTCAGGACTTAATTCTCATTTCACTTATTTTCTGATTCTTTTTATTAAATCATAATTTCAAATTGAAATGTAACCCCATTTTGACGCATATATATTATATATACCAAATGTACGCTAGAGAATACGTCAAACTGATTTAAATTGAACATACATAAATATACATAACATAAAATAAAACCGCCTTACTAGGTACCTTAGTATTCTCACAATTGTTTATATCAAAATCTTTTAATTTATTTTGCATTGGTGTTCCTGTAATTAGCCATTTAATGGAACCATCTAAATTATTACAGGACCAAAATTTTTGTGTGCAGTGATTACGAGTATTATGTGCTTCATCATATATTATTCGACTCCATTTAATGTTGTATAAAATAACATTTAAATAATCAGAATGTTGTAAAAATCTGGGTTTTAATTTAATATCTTTTTTTCTAATTTTTCTTTGGCTTAAAACACCATATGTAGTAATTAATATAAGTTTGTTTTGTGATAAAGATTCTTCAATTTTTAATGGTGATTTGTTTTGTCCGTGATATATGATTGGTTCAATATTTAAATATTGGGTAATTACTTTCCGCCATTGTTCAATCAAAGCAACTGGAACAACAATAAGAGTATATGGTAATGGGTTAACATACATTGTACCTAACATTGTTATTGTTTTTCCTAATCCCATTTCATCTGCTATGATACCACCTTTAATATTACTATATTCATTATCATTATTACGCTCTTTATCAGTACACCATTTAACTCCTTCTTCTTGATAGGAATTGTAATGTAATTCTCCTTGAGAAATAAAATCTTGAAAGGTCATTTTAATTTGTTTCAGATATTTACAATAAATAATTTTTAATTCAATTTTTTATAAATATCTATTTTTATTAATTTTATTTTTTTAGTAAATATTAATTCAATTTTTTATAAAATGCTCTGCATCATTAATATTAAATTAATTTAAACTTATAATTATTAAATTTATTATAAATGGAATTTCAAAACAACAATCTCAAAATAGATAATATGTTAGATTTAGATATAAATAAAGATATATTGAATTTGCGTGATGAAAAGAGTACAAGAAATAATTTAATTAATATCAAAGAAAAATTAATTGAAGAAATAAATAAAATTTTATTTTTGAAAGAATTTCCACCGTATTATAAATTAAATGTAGAAGAACATACATGTAATAAATATATTAGAAATAATTCAATTGAATATATGAATGATGAAACAATACCATTAATTGGGTCCAAAGTATCTGATTTATATATAAACACTAAATACAAAACATACAAAACGGGAATTATTATTCGTGAAAGTAATGAAGCCAATGTCGATGTCAAGATCATTGAATATGAATATAATAATGAGATTTTTCTTTATGACTTGAAACAAGAAAATATTTCTAAACATTATAAAGTAAATAATGATGGTTCAATCACAATGGATAAATCTTATTTAAAAATAATAAATGGATGCCTACCAAGAAATTTAGAGCATCAGGAGAGAAGGTTTATTATCTCAAAATTACCTACTGATAGAAATGTATATAGTCCAGATATTATATATTATGATTTAAATGGTAACGAAAGTATCAGAAAAAAACCATCATCGGAATCAGTACCAAAATATGAATTACCAATTAATGTTCCAAGATATTATGTTTTAGATAAAAAATTAAATGTGCAGTATATTTTGAATGGTGTGGATATATTTGAATTATTAAAACAGCATAATGAAATGATTCCATACTTCAAGAAATATGAAGATTTAAATAATGAGCGTAATTATCCTTCAGAAAAAACAAAGCAATTAAAAGAAAAGTTGTTAATATTATTGAAAAAAAAGAATACAATAGTTAAGTTAATTGAAGAGTTGCCAGAATTAATAAAAATGCAAGGGCAAATATACAGTTCTTCAAAACGAACAAAAAAAATAGTAGACACTATTTTAACTGTTAATTAAATGTTAAATAATAATTATAAATTTAAACTGGTATTTTTAGAAGCTTTTTCAATTCCAATAATGCTTCATTCTTTTCTTCAATTGTAAGGTTAGTTTGATTAGTTACTTCATCATTTTTTGCATCATTTTTTGAATAATTATTTTGTGGTATTTTCAAAATTGATTTCAAAAGTTCTGTTTTACTCATATTGGTTGGTAAATTATATTCTTGCATTTCTATATTTATTTTGTTTTGTTTTGTATCAATTTTATGTAAAATAAAAATATAAATCAATTTTTTATATATTTCACATAAAATGAATTTATGATTCATTTTCTATTTGTGGGGTATAATGATAAGATGTGTCATTTATTTTATAATAAGGATCTTGAAATATATCAATAAAAGTTTTACACCACATAATGTTTTTGTAATCTTCTTGTGTTATAGAGTCATTCACATAAGCTGATAATTTTTTCCAAAACAAACTACTTTTATATATCATATTATAATCAGAATATGGGATAGAATCAATAATATTTTTTTTAATATTATGTTTTAATTTATTAAATCGCTCTTCTTCTGAATCATCTGGTATAAGTTCATATAAATCTCTGACAACTAATGCTACGTTTCTCATATTTTATTTAATATAAAATATGAAATTTAATAATAAATCAATTTTTCTTTTAATTACGCCGACATTTTCATAGGAATCTTATCATGATAACTGTAATTATTTATTGTAAAATCATCGAATGTATAATCATTAATATTTTTGTGTTTGTTTGTTATTGTTAATGTTGGAAATGGGTATGGAGTGCGGTTCAATTGTATTTTTAAAGGTTCAATATGATTATTATATATATGTGTATTTCCAATAAAATGAATGAATTCTTTTGCTTTTAAATCACAATGATGAGCTAATAGGTGAGTTAAAAATGAGTATGATGCAATATTGAATGGCACTCCTAATCCAATATCTCCAGAACGTTGGTATAAGATACAACTTAATTCATCATTTTTATTTACATTAAATTGCATTAATACGTGACAGGGTGGTAAAGCCATTTCATCAATTTGGCATGGATTCCAAGCATTTAATATAATTCTTCTTGATTGTCGTTGATTTTTATCTTTCAACATTTCTATAACATTATTTAATTGATCTACTCCTTGTCCTGTATAATCGGTAAAACAATCATTATATTTTGCATTATAATGTCTCCATTGATGTCCATAAACTGGACCCAAATCATCTTCTGCATATTTTAAATTTCTTGATTCTAAAAATTCTTTACTTCCATTAGCATCCCAAATGTGCACATTTTGTTGCTTTAAAGTTTTATTATTTGTTGAACCACTTATAAACCATAAAAGTTCTTTTAAACAAGTTTTCCAAGCTAATTGTTTTGTAGTAAGAAATGGAATACAATTATTTTCTAATGAAAATCGCATTTGTGAACCAAATATCATTCTAGTTTTTCCATTTCTTCCTTCAATTTCTTCACCATTAACTAATATATTGCTAATAAGCTGTAAATATTGATTTTCATCGTAATTCATATCATATATATTTTTTTCTGTTTAATATTTTTTATTATGAATAGTAGGTACGTATGTTTTTTAAAAAAATTGATTTATAAATATAATAATTGTTTAATGATACAATTAATGCATACAAAATACAATGATGGATTTATATATAATTATTTGGAAACAAAAGTCAAAGATATGATTGATAAAAATGGTATAGTAATGACAAGTAAACATAATTTGAATACAAAACAATTGCAATATATTGTTCCTGAACATCCATCTGACCCAATAGATATTGAAATAAATCAATCGAAAATAGGTATTCAATTACCATTATTAAAATCACCATATTCTTTTAAAACAAATTTTATTGTTACCAAAGAAAAACCATATATTCTTCTAGACGTATTAAAATTCTTGGATAATCATTTTAATTATTACCGTGAATGCTATTTATAACAAATCTTGATTATTATTAAAAATACTATAAAGTAATGCCATCCTAATATATAGCCCATTTTTAACTTGATTAAAGTACTTAGCTCTGTAGTCATCATCTACTTCAAATGTTATTTCGTTACCTCTAGGTAATGGATGTAAAATTATAGCTGATTCTTTCATATTTTTTATATTTCTTTTGTTAATTTGATAATGATTAATATCATATTTTTCTTTACTATGTCTTTCACATTGATACCTAGTGTGGTAAATTACATCAAAACTTTTTATGGAATCATTTAAATCTGAAATAAATGAAATATTACAATTTTTGAATAATTTAGAAATTTCATTAATATAATCTTCTTGTGGTTGACAAACAATTAGGATAGCAACAAAAAATAACCCTAACCCTAACCGATAGGCCCCACCATTACCATTATTATTAATAGCTCCAATGGCCACTACATTACCATCAGATGACATCGATACTGATGTACCAGATTCATCACCACTACCTTCTCCATCAATGTCTCCTCCACGTTTTGTCCATGTATTATTGGCATATTCATATACACGTACATGGCCACTGGAAGTACCATTACCATCATTATTAATAGCTCCAATGGCCACTACATTACCATCAGATGACAACGATACTGATGTACCAGATTCATCACCACTACCTTCTCCATCAATGTCTCCTCCACGTTTTGTCCATGTATTATTGGCATATTCATATACACGTACATGGCCACTGGAAGTACCATTACCATCATTATTAATAGCTCCAATGGCCACTACATTACCATCAGATGACAACGATACTGATGTACCAGATTCATCACCACTACCTTCTCCATCAATGTCTCCTCCACGTTTTGTCCATGTATTATTGGCATATTCATATACACGTACATGGCCACTGGAAGTACCATTACCATCATTTAAAGGAGCTCCAATGGCCACTACATTACCATCAGATGACAACGATACTGACCAACCAGCATAATCACCTGTACCTTCTCCATCAATGTCTCCTCCACGTTTTGTCCATGTATTATTGGCATATTCATATACACGTACATGGCCTGAATTATTACCATTACCATCATTTAAAACAGCTCCAATGGCCACTACATTACCATCAGATGACAACGATACTGACCCACCAGGATAACCAGGATAATCAAGTGATGCTTCTCCATCAATGTCTCCTCCACGTTTTGTTATTGTTGACGTTGTGGTGAGCCCACCTTTTAGAGAAAATTGGACAGTACCATTAGTACGTTCAATAGAGTGTGTAACATTAGCAGTAATACCACGATAAGCAGAGATAGTAATGTCTTGGAAACTAGGGTCACTGACAACTAAATCGCTACTGCTACTAATTCTTAAATTAAAGTCAAAAGTATTTGAAGTAGCATCAAATTTAACTTGATATGTAGCTGCATGTAGTGACCAAACAGTACTAGTGACGCCAGCAGAAGGGAAAGGAATATTAACATCATTAATATCAAAAACAACACCATTATCAACCTTCAGAGTAGTTTCAGATGGTAGTAAAGTAAGGTTACCTAATGATGTAACAGTTCCATCTAAATTCTTACTTGCAGTATATATTGAACCTTTTGTAGCTACAAGCATGAAATCTGCCAATAATGATTTTTCATTAACAGTCAATTTAGCAATTGTACCACTTGCAGTAGATATAGTAAGAACATTACTAGGGTCAACAACCATATTAAATGATAAAGCTGGTAAATTATTTGAAGTACCTGAACTTCCGTTGAATAAAGTAAATAAATCTTGTCCGGTTGTCAATGATAAATTGCTCACTATTTCACTTTTACTAAAACGTTTAGCTGATAAGCTAAAAGCGCTTACACTACCACGTTTAATATCCATAATAATTCTATATCCGTTTGCGTTATCTAATGTAACAGAATCATCAACATTTAAGCTAATTGTAAATTGAGCATCGGTATCATTTTCAAAACCAGTAATAGTATTTGTGGTACTATAAAAAGCATCCAAATCAGTAAAAGATTCACTTGAACGGAATACTAAACTATTAGGATTTCTACCTGCAATACGACCTTTTAATCCATTTAATAATGGTTTACTTAATTCAAATGTAAGATTAGCACTACCACTACTTACTGAACCAGTTGTTGGTTGAATATAGCTTACACCATTATATGTGATAGTTCTACTTCTAACATAATCAAATAAATCTTGTGATTCTCCAACCACAGTAACACCACTTAAATCAATATCAGGTAATTGTAAACTACCATCAAATAATTTATATTCTACATCAGTTTCAACAATACCTTTCAATTTGATTTTTAAATTTTGATATAGACCAAGTTCAAAATCAATAGTAACATCTTTGTTTGTTACAGTAGTAGTTTTAGTAACAGAGTATGCATTATTTGAAAGACCACTTACACTTACGCTTTCAGTAGATGTACTTGAGCTATTAAGACTAATATCATTAGCGGCTGGGAAGATTTGTTTTTGATGTGTAGTAATATTACTGTAAGATGAATCAATTTCTTGTAAAATATAACTACCAAATTTTTTACCAGCAAGAGTAGGGACTACTTTTAATGTCATATTTAAACAAATATCAGTTGGATGAATATTTGTGTTATATAATTCAGCAAAACCAGCATCTAATAATGAATCAGCTGTTTGTTGGAGTACAATTGGAGTTGTAGCATCAGCACTATTAGCATTATTAGTGATTTCATAAGCACTGTTTGATAAAACTAAACCGTGATTAGAAATTCAAATCATTCAATGATTTTGCCAACATTTTCAATTGTAGTCTATCATATGAAGTATTAATAGTTTCCAAGTTCACATTGGTACCAGTAATTGATAAATTGAATTGTTCATTTGTGAATGAAGAAGCTGTATTTCCTTGAGCATTTAATACATCAACAACATTTGTTTTATCTGCAAAGACATCTTGGAATGTACCTTTAATCATAGCGACATCAGCATCAGACTCTTGCATAAAACTATCCATATTTACATCACTTGCGATAATATCACTTGCATTTAATAATACACTATTATTATCTTTAAGAACAATAACATTGTTGTTATTTGATGTAACAGTACCATTAGTTACAATATTTGAAGCACTATTATAATTGGTGTTACTTACATCTGGCATTACAAGAGAAAGACTGTATGATACATCAAATGCGTTGAGGCCAGCTGAATCTAAAATACCAGAACCTCCTACAGCTTCGTTGTTACCGAAGTAAACGTTAAGACCGGTAAATACAGTGGAAGGGTTAGGGTTTGATCTTGAAGCACGAGCATTTATTTCATCTTTTACAAAAGAAAGACTACCAGTGATATTACTTGTTAAAAGTTCTTCTTGTGATGTACTTAATGAAGCAGAAAATGTACTATTATTAGCATCACTAACGGATGAAGCTTTAGCTGCACCAAATCCAACAACACCATTAGTAATAGCGTAAGTAATAGAACTTTCGTCATTAGCGAATTTATTTGAGTTATTATTTGCTAATGCAGCCATGAAAGCAGTATTATCTACCAAATCGGTTTTCACAGAACTTTTAATAGCAAAACCAGCGTTATTACTTGCTATGTTGACATCACCAGAAGTAGTCAATTGCATAGAAAGATCATAAGTTAGTGCAGATTCTCCTGCTAAACTAGAATGATTTAATAATGAAGAAGGTAAGAAATAACTAGATACTGATGTATTGGTATTATTCATACTGGTATTAGCACTAGTTAATGCAGTATCTGGAAGTGCTCCGTTACTGTCTAACATAGATCTTACAGATGTTGAAGCGTGGTCTAAATTACTTGTATTTTGTGAAGTAGTTAAAGTATATGTACCGAAAGCATTATCAGATTCTACTTGTGAGTAAAGTGTACTAGTGTTCATTTCAACATTAAAATCAGATGCATTGTTTGTGATTAAAGTAACATTGCTAGGGTCTTCTTGAGTTTCAAATAATGTAGAAGCAGATACACTATTATATGTAGAACTTAATGCAATTTTTTGTGCTACATTATCGGAATTGCTACCAGTTAAAGTAACACTATAATTAGAATCAGCTGCAGATGCACCAGCAGCTGTTAAATTGTATACTTCATTTGGATTGCTATCAAGAGATGATGTAACATTAACAGTAACTTGACCTGGTACTAATGGAAATGAACTATCTGTAACAATAACTTGGTCACCAGTAAATGGACCAATATCAATAGATGTTGCATCCGAAGTGGTGTTTGTAGTATCATATGAAGATTGAATCATGTGAACTTGAGTACCAAAAGCAGATTGGTTGATCATATTGTGACTTTTAACATCAAAATTTGAATTACCTAATGTTCCGGCTAATTCAGCATTGGTAGGTAAGTCAAGAGTACTTACGCTATTATCATCAATAATGTTATCTTGAACAATTGCTTTAATACCTGTTAATTCGATAAAAGACAAATCATTCACATTAGTTGATGTCAATAACCGTGCGCTTGTGCTTGAGTTTGCATTTACAGCATTGGTTAATAAAACCATTATACTATTTATGTATAAAAAAAAAATATACATAAGTAATTTAATTTATTTTTCATAGATATATGAATTTAACAATCAAGTTTCAATATTTATATCTTTTGGATTATCATCATTGGTATTGTTATTAGAATTATTATCATCAGTATTATTGTTAATGGGTTTTTTATCATTATTAATTAGAGTATCCTTAATATATTTCTTACTATTTGGGTTAAATGTACAAGATGGTTCATGTCTAGCAATAGCTTTCTTAGGATTTCTACCCTTAAATATTTTTCCACAATATTTACATGTTAATTGTGTATCTTGGGCGGAAGCATAAAATTGTGATAATAAATCATCTAAACCAGGCATTTGAATATCTGTTACGTGTTGCTTTAATTTTTTATGATTATCTTCCATAAGTGTAAATAATGCTTCTTTTTGTTTCATAAAAGTTTGATATTCTTCATTAATTTTATCTAATACTGAATTAGAAATAGATTTTTTATCATTGCTATCTGTATCATTATCTAAATATGGTAATAATTTTTGATGTAAGAAATCAATAGTATTTATACCTAAATGAATTTTATTACTATCGTAATTAACATTATTTATATACAATAATAAATGTTTCTTATGAATGTCAATATGATAGTTAGCCTTACTTGATATATCATTGTGTTGAGACAACATTATACCATGACATTTTTGTTCTTCAACATCGCGAATAAATTTTCTAACTTCATCATCTGGTACTTTTTTCGAATCATATTCTTTATTTTCAATTAGAATTTTTGGCACTAAATCACCTCTATTTAATATAAAATCTCCTGATTTTTTTGTATGACTTGTTTGTGTTAATCCTTTTTCATCTAAATTACCTTGTGGATATAGTGAATTTAATATCATTTTTAATTTATTTTCTCCATATTGTCCTTTGAACGAAGAATTGAGAATACGATTTAAATATTCAGTTAAGTCTTTATTTAATGAACCGGTAGTATTACTATTATCATATGCAATTTTATGTATATTTTCTAATCGATTATTAACTCTGTTTTCACTTTTATTTAATTGATTGCTAATTGGCTGAATAATTTGACTTTGTAAAATTTGAAATTTAGTATCTATATTATTAGCTACAGCATTCATTATTGGCTGAATTAATTGATGAATATTATCATTTTTAGTATTATTCATTAAATCTTTTGAGCTGGAATTGACACTATCTATTACTGATAATTTTGTTTCATCCAGATATTTTTTTATTATTTTACTAATATTATCTTTATCAGGATCATTTGATTGCATAAAATTTTCCATAGCAGTAAGTTTGGAAAATATTTTTTCAATTAAAGACGTATCTTTCTCTAATTTACTATCATTAAGAAATGGTTTTATTATATTAATAATTGATAAATTTACAAACTCACAATCAATATGAGGATATTGATGATAAAAGTCGACAATATTTGGGTGGGTTAATTTAATTTCCATATCATTATCATTTGTATAATTATTAAATTGTTTTATATTCATTTTATTTATTAATATTTAATTAATGAAATAAAATGATTCAATTTTTTGAATAAATAGGGAAAATGCCTAAAAAATCA
>Ga0099800_1078_pt1 | contig 28450 bp, 13 predicted proteins | sample Uncmet6_SortRC_1_FD_89868 | JGI IMG/M metagenome (GOLD analysis project Ga0099800, IMG submission 89868) | Marine eukaryotic communities from CALCOFI LINE 67, Pacific Ocean - CN11_C50_N6_SortRC_1 | ecosystem: Environmental > Aquatic > Marine > Oceanic | place: Pacific Ocean: Monterey Bay... | reverse complement strand
AGGATGTTGGAGGGGATGGTGTTGGGGTAGATGTTGATATCTTGGTCGATTTATTTGAAGATGAAGTGGATAAGCATCTTCTAAGTACTATTGATGACAGTGAATTGTGTTTATCTATTTCTTTTATATCTTTGTAGTAGTACTCTTTCGTATTAATACAACGATTAGTGGAAGACATAAGAAAAGAACTATTAGAAGATTTTACGAAAGATGTTGATAATAATGATGCTGATGAATGAAATATACGAATCGTGTTAGTTTTGTTTATGACTCTATTTCTACATTTTGCGATCGCATTAAATGATAAATATTTTATATTCATAAGTCGCTCCATAATAATGCACTAATTAACAATAACCCAACCACTACAATACTTAAAATTTCTAAATCTGATAATGGTCTCAAATTTAAATGACATAGGCAATTTTTGCCATGCTCAATACGATTCAATAGATTGGAAAGTATGATTGTTTTTATTTAAGTCAAGAAAAGAAACAAAGATATTATTTTAAGGACAGCATTTCTACTCTGTCATGTCATGTCTGTGATAAAAGAAAATTCAATTTTCATTATTATTATTGTGAGTTTTATCCTCGTTTTCTCTTTTACTGACAAAGAAAAGAAAAGGAAGAAGCCAATTCCAACTGATGGAATCAGTTTTATATCGTTTTGAACCATTACGTAATGGTGGTCCTCCTACTTTACGTATAAGACGTTCAAAAAATAAGTCATCAGCAATAATAGAAATATTACGTAAGAAATCATTGATCATAGTTGATGAAATTGATGGTGAATGGTGGCACATACACACAGATGAATGGAAAGGTTGGTGTAACGTAGAAACTAATGGTGAAGAAGCAAAAGTATTAGTAGAAATTGATAATTACAGAGAATATGAAGCATTTAAAGGAAGAAATGTATTTTGGTGTTTTGGATGTTGCATGTTAGGTAAAGATGCAGGATTCTTTCTATTTACAAATGTTCTAATACTGTTACCATCAATTACAATGTTTTATTATTCTATACCATTACATTTCATAAATTATAAAATTGTTAATATTTGTATGTCAATATTATTATTATTTAGTTTAGTAAATTTATGGGCTGCAGCATTTACTGATCCTGGTATAATACCAAGACAGCCATTACACGAAACTGCAGTATTAGAAGCCGGTACAGTCATTGGTGAGCATGGAAGTAAATACTGTGAAACTTGTAATATCTATCGCCCTCCAAGGGCTAAACATTGTTCCCATTGTGATAATTGTGTAGAATGTTTTGATCATCATTGTCCTTGGACTGGAAATTGTGTAGCAAAACGAAATTATTCATATTTCTTTCGATTTTTAACTTCTATGACTGCTTATTTAATAGTCATGTCAGGCTTGTGTTTATTCATGCTTTATTGTAACATGAGAGATGACAAGAATAAGAATTTCATACAGAGATTGTTTTTAGCTATAATTGATGATCCTTGTGTTAGTATGACTGCTTTTATTGCTATTGTTTGTTGTCTTTCTGTATGGTCTTTATGTACCTTTCATTTATATATCGTTTCAATTGGTGAAACAACGAATGAGCATCTAAGAAGAGTGTGGCATCGGGTCGAAAATCCATACGATAAAGGATGTTTAAGTAACTATATTGATGCTTGTTTCCCTTCACTTCATTCGTCTTTACTACCTAGTATGTGGGAATACAGAAGTGCTGAAGAATACCTCAGAAGATATGGTGTCGGCCACAAGTCGAAAGGAATGATCTCCGGTATCAAGAGTGCTGCTTCCAACGCTTGTAGGATTATTAGTCCTATGGGCACTAACAGCAATAGTAACACTGAAATAAAACCCCTGCTTGGCAAGAGAAATGATTCTAAATATGATTCTGTTTAAAACAATGAAAAAGTAAAGTCAAATTTATTCAATGTCAATCAGATTATGGTTGACATTCATGGTTATACTCAAATAATTTATTATACATTTATTGTCCCAAGTAAAATTTATATTAGAAATATATGATAAAACATTAAGTAAGGCATTACAAAGATCCAGTAAAATAAAACATTTTGATAAGTCTTTATAACTTCCTGGTGCCTATCTTCTTTCGTTTGTCAATGCGATTCCTTAATTAATTTTCATGTCGATGTCGAATGAAGAATCCTGAATTCCTGTCTTAAAATTCATTATTAATTTTACTAAGTAAGTCAAACGGTGATAATTTGAGCTGTTCAGCCTCTTGAGATAACATTTTAAAGAAACTGACACTAGTAATAAGTGCAGTACGTGCTTGTTCTAAATCATTGTCATCTGCAATTTTAATGCGCACCAATCTCCTGACATTATTTGCACCACTAACGAGATAATGCACTTGTTTTTCCGTGAGTTTCCCTCGAAGCGCCATAGGCATATTCTCCACTACGCTATTAGGGGTAGATGCTTGTTCGTCAATACGAGTATTGTGATCGTAGGGCAGTAACCAACGGCTTAGTGCACCTTTAGAAACATTAAGAGATTTAGATACATCATCTAATTGCTCCATAAACATCAACCCTGCATCAGCTGAAGCCATAATAAATTGTAAGTTCTCATGACTGTCAACAGGTTTACGTAAAAGCAAATTGGTTTCTGCCCAAGTTTGATCCAATTCCAAACTCCATTCTTTATTCCATTCAATTTCGGTAACAGATACTTCTTGTTGATGATAATCATCTCTTTCATCAGTTCGCGACCTACGACCATAACCTTTCTTCTTATTATTCCTTTTCCTGAAAGGACCGTTACCTCTACGAGCAGGTCCAGATGGACGTCGTGAGTTATCCTCTGTTTCAGTTTCTGTCTCACTTTGACTACCAATACCACTGGCATATGCAGAATTCAGGCTTAAATCGTCATCATTTTGATTGATATTACTATTATTATTATTTTGATTGTCTCTTGAATCATTATGATTACGGTTAGGGTTAGCATTAGATTTATCATTACGGTTGCGCCTAGGTTTATCACGACGACTTCCTCCCTTATTGTTATTACTATTAAATCTGCCAAAATTCATTTTATTACCATCACCAATTAGTTCTATATCTCTATCCCTATTGGTTCCTGTGGGAGCACTAATTACCGCACTATCTTCACTATAATCATTGATACGATGATGATTACCATTAATATTTCTTGCTAAATCCATCATATCTAGTTTCATATCAATCCCTGATATGTTTTTACCGGTTGTAGGATTAGCTTGTTCACTTTCTAATGTATTACGTCTCCGTCTGTTGAGATTCTTCAGGGCGTTGCGACCTTTAGCACGGCGAACAGCAGTACTTTCTTGTTTCTCTTCAGCTGTAGCTAAAACGCTATCAAGTAGATGCTCCACACTCTTATGATCATTGCCTTTTGTATTATCAGAAGAAGATGATGAAGAAGATTTTGCTTCAGTCTTAATTGGAATCGGTACAGCTTCGATCTCAAAGTCAGGTAGTGGCTCTCTCCGAATAGAAGAGGAGGAAGAATTTGAGTTGGTTCTAGATTTAGATCCCAAAGTAGTTACCCTGTTTTGTGTGTTGTTCCGTCGTTGATCATAAGCCAGAGAGTTCCTAGCTCTTTGTGGTAACTGGTCGTGATCGTGACCATAATTTGCATTGATATGATTAGAATTATGTCTATTCTCAGTCATATCATCATCTAATTTACTTGCCTGTAAAAACTCTCTTTCTCGATGTCGATCTTTGAACTTGTAAGGTTCTGCTGATATACGGCTACCTTTTTTATCAGCTACATCATCCAAATGACTATCTATATGGCTAGTCATGATCTCTTTCCTTTGTTGTATAGAGTTTATTCTACCATTATCATTACTATTACTATTACCATGTTCAAGAGATTTGTCTCTCCCTCTGTGAGAAGGACGACCCATCTCAAAATCATAATCGGAGCTGGTCACTTGTCGTCGTTCTCCATTTCTGTTGAAAGCAGTGCCATCCTTTTTATTTTGTCCTTCTTTCATTACTTTTCTATCAAATGCAGCAAGAGTAGGAGAACTAGCATTATCAATATCTCTCTCTCTGTCGATTCCTTGCATCAAATTCCTACCAGATTTCGATATTGTACTCTTACCATTTACCGTACCAGTGACTTCTTTCGTATCTCTACCGTTATAAGAGTAAAGAGGACTTGCATCCATCGCGGCTAGTTGCCTTTGTAATGCTTCTACTTCCGCCTCTAATTGAGCATTTTGAGCATAACTCCAAACCTTTTGTCTCTGTAGATCCATCAGCATTTCATTCTGAGCATCAATTCTTTCACCAATTTCTAAATAACCACTACCCTTCCCATTGCCAGTAGGAATTCCTGTCAATAAATCTCTGGACAATGTTGATTTAGATTGATTGATACTAGGCGAAGAACCTGTTGATTTATCAGCATAAGTAGATATTTGAGGACTTGTCTTATTGACATCACTCGGTTTGATCACGGGAACATCCCATATTGATTTAGATTCATCAGAATTATTTCTTCCTAAATCATTTTTTTTATTATCTCTCTTTTTATGGTAATATCGTGATCCACCTCGTGCAATGCTACGATGCTCCGTTTCTTTCTTTTTCTTTTGTTGAGTAAGGCTACTATCTTGATCTCTTTCATGTCCTTTTTCTCCTTCACTGGTAGTAACCGGGGATGATAGAAATCTCGAAGTAGATCTAGCTTTACTTGCAGATTTATCAAGAGCTGGTGATACTGAAGCTATATTATCAGTGGAATCCAATGACGATAAAGATTCGATAGGTGATTCCACAGATTTCGTAGCAGAAGGACTCATATCCACTTCTTGAGCAATCTGCACATGTAATTGATGATTCTTCTTAGCAGCTGACGATAAAGATTTATCTTTTCTTTTTTTGTCAATATCCCGATAATTACTACCTTTGTATGAAGAAGATTGCGATTCTCTTTCGTCTACTGTCCTTAAATAACCTCTGTCACTATCTTTATCTTTATTTCCTCCAAATGAAGGATACACTTTACCATAACTATTGATAGATTTTGAATTATTGTTACTTCCATAAGCATTCCTTGATTCCTTACCTCTCGTATCATGATCTTCCACTGCAACAATTTTAACACCAGATGAAGATGATGAAGGTATTGTACCATCATTAGTAATAGGTACAACTAATCCAGCTACATCAGTATCTTCATCCATTGATGATTCAAAATCTTCATTTTCTACATCTTCAACTATTGACATTAGTTCGGAATCATCTGCCAACGAACTATTACTTTTATCCATCTCTGTAAAATTTGATTTTTTGTTTTTATTCGTACTGGTAGTAAATAATTGATTTTCCATACCAGATGCCATCCATTGATTAAGATTGGCTAAATCTTCATCATCTAACTGTGCTACACTCTCATCAATATTATGTCCATGTAATTTACTTTTTTCGGCCGCTAATAGTACATGTTTCTTAAACAATGCAGGATCTTCTAATATACTTGATTCAAAATTATCAAATGTTTTAACAACTGATAAAACATTTGCAGCATGACGAGCCTTTTCACTCTGCAAACTCTTGGAACCAGCTGCTCCCATTTTCACGAATTAAACCTATTATTACAATCTATTTTCCCTGTTTCGAGAACGAGAAGGAATCACAGACTGCCACAGACAAATTCCAGGGCAGACAGGCACCCCTCCATACAAAACAGCCAGCAGACAGCAGCAGGCTAGGAGCTAACCGATCCCCAACGATGAGAAGAAAATTAGAAAATTATAAAATTATTCAATATTTTTCATATTAAAAAGGAAAATGAAGGAAATAACTTGATCGAACTGATAGTAATACATTATGGGAGGATTGGTTTCATCAAACAAACAAGAGATTCCGCAAGAAGCTGAAAAAAATGAAGAAGAAAAAGAAGCTGAAAAAAAAGCAAGAGAATCAAGACGTAGAAATTCTTTAGCATTATCGATAAGTAAATTTATAAAGTTTGAAGGTGATGATTATCAAGAATTGGTTGATGAAATTAAGGCGCATAAAGATTCTCAAAATCCCGTAAGAGGTAAAGTTGTACGTGAGGATAAATGGAGTAAAACAGCAAATTCAGTATTACATGGTAATTTTAGAGAATTGAGAAATCAAATTGTATTGCATTTTGCTTTGGTTAATAGAAAATATAGAGATCAATGGGTAGCATACACACTTTTACATTTTATTTGTCAAGAAGGTTATGCAACAATGTTGGAATTTGCGTTAGATCCCAAATCACATTCAGAATTTGATGAAAATGAGATAGAAATTGATATACGTAATGCACGTAATAGAACACCACTAATGCTATGTTTTACACCACCAACTGGTACCTATATTGGCTTACAAAATGGTTTAAATGATGATTTAGTACCATTAGCAGAACAACCAGAAGATGTAGAGGTCATCTCTGATTGGATACGACCTGGTGGTCCAGCAGCCAGGGAAAGGTGCATTGAATTACTACTTAATTATGGTGCTAATCCTAATATCAAAGATGCTCATGATTATTCGTATTTACATTATAGTGCTATGTGGGGATGGTCGGACGCAGCATCATATCTAATGAAAGCAGGTGGTGATATTAATGCTATGAACTCTGCTGGTAAAACTCCTCTTCATGTTGCTATTGAATATCGAAATGCTGAATTTGTCGATAAAATATTAGAGAGTGCAGAATTAATGATAGAAGCTACTGATTCTGAGGGTAATACAGGTCTTTTATTAGCTATTGAAGGTGGTGATGATTGCTATGAAATTGCTGAAATACTGTTGAAAGGTGGTAGTAACCCAAATGCATTTAATCATAGACAAAGATCCTGCTTACTATCTGCATGTAAACAAAATTCATTAGCTTTAGTAAATTTACTGCTCAATTGGAAATGTCCACGTGATAAGAAAGCATTTGATATTTTGACGGGTGAGGTGAAGGAGGCAGTGAGGAAGAGATTAGAATTAGAAGACAAAATGGCGAAAGAGGCAGCTGAAAAAGCAGCTGCCTTGAAAGAAAAAGCAATTTTAGAAGGCAATTATGATGAAGCTGCAAAAGGATACAGAAACAGGACACCTTGGGGTGCATGGGTAGAGTATAATGATAAAAGAGGAGGGGGTATTTTCTATTATAATCCTGTCACAAGGGAGTCACAATGGGAGAAACCAAAGGATTTTAAAAAGAATGCCAAACGGGAAATAAAAGATGCAATATTTGGTTTACATTTTTATCACTAAATTATTATTTGATATTAAATCATTTATTTTACGAAATATTAAATCAAGTAAAAATCAAATATAATCTTTCATCTATTTTGAGTGATGATATCACTCCTGCTATTTATGTATTGCAACAAAACAGACTTGGGAATCCTCTCGTTCCAGATGACTTCCTCTAATGTGTGGCGACCACTCAAGTACTTTTTAAAGCTATCTTCTCCATTGATACCTGGATAAGCTATTGAATTTTTATTATGATTATTATCATCATTATTGTTATTATTACTGTTTTTATTATGTGTATCATTACTATTTAAAGGATGGCTAAATAAATAAACCTGTACTTCTCGAAGTAGATCTTGTTGTAACAACCATAAAACAATATCTACCACAAAATCTCTTACAGTTACTGGTAGTTCTTTCTGTATTACTTCTATATTTCTCCTTCCATCAAATAAGGCAAGAGTTTCATGTAATCCAACAAGTCTATTGTGGTTATCAGTAGTACCAGTACCATTACCCACACCAGTATAACCATAATCATCAGTTCCAATGGTGTTGCTTTCCATATTTAAATTGTCTAATCCTAATCCATTTTCATTATCACTAAAAGGAGTGTTAGGATTATAGTCTCTGTTAATGTTAGTGTGATCTACATAATCGGCAGAAGTAACTAATTGATTTATAAAATTAGCAAAAAAAACAGAATGTTGGTCTATTCTACAATTATTATTCACTCTATAGACACTACTTAGTGTGAATGTCTTGAGGACACGTCCAATATTCCACAAATCAGCATGACGCGCGTTAATAACCATCTCTTCCATTGTCAATTCTAAATTTGCAGCCAACATCTCCAAAGAAAGTGTAGGTTCTGTATGACTTAGTATGTGGCTTAGATCAGGAGATTTGAGATAATCAATTGAATCAATAGCCATCGATTTACCATTGTCACCAAAATCTCCTTCTCTGTCACCTACTCCACTATTGATACCGACTTGGACTCTATTCCACAAGTCTAACTCATTATCATTGGTGACGATTGAAGTCTCAGCTTGTGATGTACATAATAGAGAGTGATAAGGCCTCATATTATTCATATCACCTCTATAGTAATTTTCATGTTTCATGGATGAGGAAGAGGAAGGAGATGAGGAAGACGAATGTATTTTATGTTTATTATTGTTATTTTCACAAATATTATTGTTGTTATCATGTGATCCATGATCACGATTATGATTGTGATCCAAATTTAGAAGTAAATCGATCGTGACTCCTCTTGAAGAAGGCACTTTCAATGTTTGTCCTGTCAAGAGGGAATGAAATACTGATCGTAAGACATTGACTAGATGGGATCGTAATAATAGACCATCTCTAACATGTCTGGCATCCATTTGATTACTATCTGATTCTAATCGACCTTGTAATGTTAGAATCAACTCTACTTCACGACTTACATAACTCAAACGTTTTTCTTCTAACAAAAGATTACGAGACAGAGTTTTGACAGCACGACGTAGAATCTCTACATCTAATGTAATAAAACCTTGTCCTTTTTCCTTTTGTCCTTTATTTTCTCCTATTTTCATTTTGATACCTTTTGGAGTGTCGCTATTGTTATTTTTGGATGACCATTCTTTTATAACGTTTTCTTCTATAGTTCTTGTGTTGTTACGTATAGTCGCTATTACGACATTAAATAATGTAATAGTATTATCAACATAATAATGATCGTCATTGGTATCCATACATGGAGTTGGAAAAGAAAAGTAATGTATATCATCAATAACTAATTCAAAACATTTATGAAACATTTTTGGTTTCGGACGAAATAATTTTGCAAATTGTACATCATCAATTGCACTATATTTTTCATTATATGTTTTCCATATTTCTTTCATATTATCCTCTGAATAAGGACATTTTGTGGGATAACGATATACAACTCTTTGACCTTTATGCAATTCATCCACAATAAATGAAATATCTAATAGTAAAAACATCAAAACGGGTAGATTTTTGTCTTTTTTGTATTAAATTAATAAATTATTACAATTCGCGGGCACGCCGCTCCCCCGCGCGCGCCTTTTGCTCTGTACATTTTTGTTGTGCCCATGCTACAAATGAATGTTAGATAAAATGGTAGAAGAAGTGAGGTTCAGGAAGGTAATAAACGATGGCATTCAGAAGAAGTTTTTTAAAATTAAATAAAGCAGCATTTAATGCTCATACAGAAAGTGCAACAGCAGTATTTCGTCGTCAAAGGTTGGAAGAATTAGAAAATCGTGTTGCTTCAATTTCTAAATTACATTTGAAAAATAAATCATCTGTGGTGAGTACATCAATCCCTACATTAGACGGTAACACTCAATTAGATATTAATGATATCCCAGAAGATAAAAATGTAATTGAAGAGGGAGAAAAAAACAAATATATGATACAAAAACCGATATCAGCTGCTGATTTACATAGGCAACAAAGATTAGAAAGAGTTGCTGCTAATGCAAATAAGAAATTGTTTACAAATATTGATGATTTCAATAATAAAACTAATAGTAACAGAAATAACAGAGGATTCACGATGAATATAGGAAAAGAACATTTCACAAATAATAGTCAAAATAAAACAGATAACAAAACTTATAATACTTATGCTAGTATCAATACCAATGATGATAAATGGAAATTATTTGGTGTCCTACTTGCTGGTGGAATAGCTGCCGAACTGTTAGTTTTTTATGCTAGGGAGAAACATGATATTCATGAACTTCCTCCAAAAAAATTATTTGAATTGTATGGTTTTGTTTGGGAAAAAAGATTGGATCAAATAACAAAAGTTTTTAGTTTGTAATCATTGTATTTTAATTATAATTGACTTGGTTTATATAATAATAAATAATCTAATATAAAAAAATCGTTTTTATCCTTTAATGATTCATTCGTTAGCTTTTTTTAGAGCCTCACACCAGGCAGCGGTATCGGCAGCATCTTTAAATTTTAAATTCAATTTGGTGACTGTAGTACCTGGTGCATCTATTGAAGTTAGACATAATTCTCGGCCTGCTTTAGAAGGTGTACTATCTACACTTATTTTCGAAAAATTCTTAAGAGGGAAAGATTTCTTAAGTGTTACTGGTAATAATCCCCACAAACTCTGAGAAACATCAGTAAAAAAAGACAAGGTAAACGTACCATGGTTGATGCTGTTATATTCACTGTCTTTACGATCATTTCTTAACACCAAGTAACGCTTCGTCCATCCACTAAGTCCATCTTGCTTCTCCACAAAGCCGCACTTGATCACATTTGCACAGGTTTCAAACAGTGCATGTTTGTCGAATAAAGACGAAGATGAAGATGAGACCGGAATGGGATTATTATTTTTATTTCGATGAATTGCAGATCGAAAAATATAACTTTTATTTGAATTAGCATCTTTACTAGTATTTGTTTCATTCTGTTCTTCATTTTCGTTTTGATAGTCATCAATGTCTTTGCCCTTATTGGAATTTAGTTCCTGTATGGCCCGAACCCATGGTGACGATGCAACCAAATTATCCCATTCTTGGCGATTGCCTTCAACGTTATACTTACTATTACTGTTATCACTGTTGTTTACAACCATTACCCATGGTGGGGGTTTGAACGACTTTCTGATTCTTCTCTCTACAGCTCTCCTTCTTTCTGCGATTCTCTCCTGAGCACCCGAAGCAGATTGTTTTTCATTATATATCCCAATGGAAGATTGGGCATCTGCTCTTTGTGTTTTTGGATTAACATTTGTTCGTTGCAATTGACTGTAAACAAAATTCGCAAGACCCAACCCACTACAAACCTTATCATCAATATCAACCTCAGTATTAACAATAGAAGATGTAGTTGTTGTAGCATTAGAGATATTTGCAGTAGATTCAGGACGAAAGACGGGCTCAAACACTTTAGACTTCTCTTTTCCTTTACTCTGAGGTCCACTTCCACCCCTGTCAAAGTATCTACCAAGTTTTGAAACAAGACCTCGTAAAGATAATCTCTTACATCCACCTACATTTGGAGCATCATCGAATGTATCAAATTTGTTAGGAGAAGAAGATGCTCGATCTGATATGGAAGGAGATGAAGCTATGCTGTCTGGTTTTTGAGGACTTGGATTAGTGTCCTTAACTAAACTATTATGATTTTGAGGACTTGTTGGAGATTGATTCAATTGCTTAGAATGGATTCTTGATTGTTGAGGTGACACAGCAGGTATGCTCTCGTGCTGACTATCAACAAAATTCATGAATTCAGACAATTTTTTATCATAATTTTCTTGATTACTTAGGCTTAGGTTAAGTTCCCCAGATTCTTCCAAAGCAGTAAGAGCAAATGATGGAAGGTTTTGGTCTTTCTTTTTCGACTTTTTCAAAGATCGAGGTGAAGCCTTCACTACTACTACTACTTCTTCTTCTTCTTTCTCTTGTTTTGGTTCTTGTCCTAGTTCCGCTTCTTGTTCTGATACTGGTGTTTTAGGTTTTGTTCCCACTACTTCATCATCAGCTACTTTCGTTTTGGGTTTCACTTCTTTAGTTTTTACAGATTTACGTATGATAGCTTTAGGGGGTTTATTGTTAGTGCTAGTATGATCGAATATATCAACGTCAAATGTGTCATCGCTCTCATTCTCTTTGGAGACGGTGGTAGATGAAGTCTTATCATGATACAGCTTGCGACGAGCCACCTCCCAGTCCTCGCTATCTCGACCCCACTCTGTATTGACAGGATCTGGAACTTTAATCTTATGAGAGAATTTGTTATGAGAGGATTTGTTATGAGAGGATTTGTTATGAGAGTCACCATGATTATAAGCTTGAGAAGATGACAAATCTTGCCTATGACGATCTGGTGATGCACTTCTAATAACCTGTACGGATGGATTTTTTGGTGCATGGTTAAGCTTAGCTCCATTCCCATTCTGATTGTTTAATTCTTTTTCTTTCTTAGGAGAAGAATCTCTGAGATTACTCACGGCTTTGAAATTATCATCAAAGTATTTATCTTCAGCTAAGAACGGCTTACTAACAGTGAGTAGTTTCGTCCAAGTAATGTAAGATCCTAAAGGTTTGGAATTCCATTCACTTTCTATAGCCTGACAAATATGAAAATCACTCTGATCATAGGTGGTATTATTGCCCGTACCAATAGAACGTGAAACATACTTACTAATACTACCGATATCGGCTAATTGCTCATTCTCTTGTGTCTCTATATGATCCAATACACTCTTATTAAAAATCATTCGCAACTCTTCGATACTGATCTTACGTGTACCATCATCATTCCCGTAGACATTACAATTGCTTGTATTATTCATGATATTAGAAAGATTATTTGAATCATGATGGCTCTTATTTCGAGGTAAAGGTGAGGAGGTCGTCTCGTCGCCGTCCATACTATCCAACCACATAGACATGGAGCCATTCGCACTGATGTTGTTGCTTTTACTATTGATGTAGCCATCTCTATCTCCACCTTTGCCCATTTTCATACTCATTCCATATCCATAAGCCCCATCCTCAACATCGGAATTATATACATTTCTATTAATATTACCACTGTTATTAATATTATTGTTACTATTATTGATTTTTTGCTGGGAAGGAGGAGATGAGGATGAATTTTCACTAAAATCTCGCTTTCTACCATCGCGTTCCACCATACGACTATTCCACATTGGGATACTGTCCATTTCAGAGAGCGTACTGTTATTATGCCCATGTATACTACTACTATGATGGCGATTATTACTGTGATCGTCGTCATATTCTTTCTCAGTAGTAGCTGGAGCTGGAGATAGATGATTGATTGATGACGTTGAGATTGAAGCGGAAGATTGATATTTCTTCAAAGGAGAGATGTCATCACTCGCCCTCATACCGATAATATTGTCATCTTTTAAGATGTTATTTTTGTCTTGTATACTACTATCCATAAATGAATGATTCGTATTTGATAACATCATCGTATTTTCATTGTTATTATTCTTTTTGTTGTCATGGTCATTATTAATAATCGTATCATTTTTTATTGCACTTTGACCTAAATGAGAAAATTCCATAGAACGAGTCAAGGCTCTAGGACTCTCAGCATACATAATCGCTTGCCATAATTTAAGTGGATTTGATGAAGGTTTTGTTCTAGCTCTTTTATGAAAAGAAGTAAAAGCAGATGTAAACATTCGTCGTGACAATACACCAGCCAAAATGATATTATCTACATCATCATCAGAAGGAGAATTGATTACAGTAACATTATCATCATCTAAACTAACAGGATTATAATTGAATAAACGTAGTATACATTTTCTCACTGCCGGTGCTGATCTTAAACTACGAGCTGTTAATATTTCACAGCAAGCAAACATTGAGCCAATATATGTCATACGAGTAGATGATAATTCATCAATAAATATTGGTGTCAAATTATCACCAATAAGACGTAATCCAGCTTGGTTAACTTCACGTTTGGTTACTTGTAAAATTACATCTCTTTGATCATCTGTTAGAGCAGATTCACATGAATCCATAGCGCATAATATTGCACTCCATATTAACGAATCATTATCAATATCTTCTACTAGACTTGGGGGTGTATTACCGTCAGATATACCCATTGATAATTCAGAAACCTTATCATTATTTAAAATCTGTAAAGGTTCTAAAAGTGGACCATGTGAAGCACATAGTATATCTAGAATATCACAAATACCTTCACAAACATCATCATTTAACCTTTTATTACATGACATATTTCTATTTTATTTCAAAGTCCCTATATAAAGGGAATTAATATTCTTTAGCTTCCCTTTTTCAAAAAAAATTGAAATACGCCAACTCAAGCCCCAGCAACATTTCAATTTTTTTTAGTTTAAAAGGCTAAAAATGAAGGAAAGTTGACAAAGATCATTAAAATTTAAAAAAAATATAGATGTTTTGTATCATATTTTCTTTTACGTTATTTTTGCATCTTCTAAGTGCTGAATTATACGATGATTTGAGCGAAAATGAGAAAAAAAGTATCAAAATTTCTAGAAGAGGTTTACATAGTTGTGTTTTAGCAGATTCTTATATAAGTACTATATTACCAAGAAAGGAATTATTATGTGTATTTAATCCGCCAATTTCAGTGTATAAAAAGCTGAATAATGATAAGAATGATTTATTAAATATTTTCAAAGATTATATTCAAATATTTGGTAATGAATGTGATTGGTTGTTTTATGTACCTCAAGAACAAGATAATTATAATATTTGTGATTCTATATCCAAACTATTTGATATTAATATCATACTGAATAATCAACAACAAAAGAAAGGTCTATTATTATCGAAAGTTTGTGATAATAAAGCTAATTTCGATTCTATACTTCGTCAATATATCAAAGATTATAAACGTGTTTTATATTTACAGGGTACGATACGTTTCGACAAAGATCTTTTTGAGGACATTCCTATGGATGTGATTGAATGTGGTTATTGGCCTGTTTCATCTCCATTAATGATTAATATTGTTCCTCCCGATACTACTACAACTGTAACTTCTACTGCTTCTAAATTTACTAACATGATATTAGCCTCTGAAACCACTGGAAATATGAATCTCGATGGTGCAATTTTTGATGCTTGTTTTTTATCATGGCTACTTACTGGTGCATTCGATAACTCCGGTATTAATACTGATACTGATACTGATACTACTAGCTCTCATCATAGTTCCACTTCGACTATATTAGAGTATTATCTTATGTCATCTAGCACTACTATATGTAATATGGCATCAGCATTTTGGAGTGAGAATTATCGTGGTGTATTGCGTTACCCTTATCAATATAGTCCATGTTCTTTAGTCCATGTAAGTGGTGTAACTATTGATAAATCAGCTATAGTAGAAGCTTATACATCCTATCTTGAAAGTGATTCCATCGTGAAAGGTTTACATAATATAGTAGCAGCGTATCCTTTATGGACCGACACAAAAAATGGACGCAAAGCTCAGGTATGCTGCAAGAAGATCCGGTCGGTTCGTTACCTCCGAGCATGTAAGAGTTATTTAAATAAATCAGATAATATCACTATGACTACTTCTAGTGTTACCATGACAGAAACAGATGCAGTGAATGTAAGAGATCAAGTACGATCTATTATGAATCAGAAAAGAAAGAATAAAAAGATGACTTCAATTTATGCTTTATTCTTTCCCCAATTTCATAAAGATATTTTAAATGACTATCTTTGGGGTAAAGGTTTTACGGATTGGAAAGCATTGAAGTCAGCACCAAGTATGAATCGATTGAAAAAACCAATTCTACGACCAACTGAAATGTTAGGGGAATATGATTTGATAACTTATAAAACAAGAAAGATGCAAGCATCACTCGCGAAAAAGTACGGAGTAGATGGTTTTATCTACCATCATTATTGGTTCTTCACGAATAAAAGCCATCCACTTTATAATAAAAAAGATGATGCTTATAATGATATTAGTACTAGGAACAGTAGTTTATATTACCCGCAATCTTGTAATGCGCCTTTATCTACACCACTCATGAAAATGTTGGAAGACGGTGAACCAAACACTAAATTTGCATTTAATTGGGCGAACAATGATTGGATAGCTACATGGCAAGGTAAATCAAATGCTGTAGATGGTGATTTATTATTAAAACAAAATTATCCTGATGCTACAAATGAACAAGTTTTATTACATTATCGATATTTGTCACAATTTTTCAAGAAAGATAATTATATTAAAGTTAGAAATGCGCCTTTACTATTAGTTTATACAGATCATAAGGCTATTCATAAGAATCTACATGCAATTTTACGTAAATATCGTGAATTAGCAATGGCTGATGGTTTCTCAGGATTGCATATTCCCAGTCCAAAGATCAACACCCATCATCCAACTACTGTCAGAAGATATGCTACTAGTAAAAGTAAATATCATTCGGATTTAAAATACATAAATCTTCATGATGGATTTGATGCTGATCTTTACTATCCAGGACAACACACGCATGAGAATAGCGCACTTCCATTATATTGTCATGCTGGTATTCGTGATAAGCAAAAACGCCCTGAATATGTTGGCTTGGTTACTACCTTTGACAATACTCCTAGAAGGAAATATGCTGCTGCAAAAGTATGGAATAGATTCAATGACTATCATCGAGCACCATTGTCTTTCGAGAATGATCTCTTTGATATACTCATTTATGATAAATGTTGTCAAAATTCCCGTTCTCGTCTACGAGGAGGGCGGTTTGTATTAGTGAATGCATGGAATGAATGGGGAGAGGGTATGGCGTTAGAACCAAGTGTAACTTATAACATGTCATTTCTAGCTGCTATAAAGAATGCAAAGTTGAGAGCTCAACAAATTATCTGTCCTGTTGGCAAAGTAAATAACAAACAATCAGTTTCTGCGGGATCTAGGTCCAAAAAAAATAAGGAATGATTCTATGAATATCTTTTCAAGATATTTCCAAGTTTATATTTTATATGATTATTACGTTGATGTATAAAAAAGGATGAAAAAAAAAATTGAAAATATTAACATTAACTAGTAACCAATTACATGAATTGAAAGTAAAATGATACACCGTTATAGTGCTGGAAATTTAAAATTAAATTCACTGGACATCTTCTTAAAATATTCTGGTTCATTCTTGATCATATTTAATAATTGAGAACATCTTTTTTCAATATCATGCACCTTACGTCCTCGCATCCACCAATCAAATTTAAATTGCCACATATCATAAAAATCATTTTTAATTTTTTCCCATTCACCGTATCCATGACGATCTAACAAATATAATAAAAATGCATCTTCTTCTTCTGTATATAATGGACCTTTTTTAGCACCATACATAATTTCAAGATTTTTACATGTTTCTGCGGATGAACGAGAATGTTTAGGATTAGTGCCAACAGTTTGACTCATTTTATGGTCCACAACAGCTATTGCAGTGTCAGTTTCACTGTTCTTCTTTTCAACTTCATGAGCTTTACTGATTACTTTTGAATAATTAGATAGTTCATGATATCGATTCCAAAATGTTTCACAATAATTTTTAACTGCTTCTTCCTTTTTACCAGTTTTTTTGGCTACTTCAATGACTACAGCTTTAAAATTTAATTCGCCGTAATGACTTATTACATGTAAAAATATACTAAAATCTTTAGCAGTCCAATCTTCAAATGAATTTTCTTGGTGTTTTGTTTTTTGTTTCTTATTGTTGGATGAAGATTTGGATGGGGTACTAGCAAATTGAAATTTTGGTGTAGATTTTTGCTGCTGTTTAGATAATTTATTAGGATCCACAGATAAACTTCTTTTAGCATGTAAATCACGACAATATGCATTAGATGCTTCAGGATCACGATGTTTATTTCGTTGTACTAATGTCATGAATGCTGCCTCTGGAAAATCACTTTTAGCATCATTTATATTTGATGCACCAATCTCTTCAAGATTCTTAATATAATTCCCTTTTAAACTTTCAGACATAATTAATTTACCAACATGTTTCAAACTATCACAAAGTGAGTAGAGGCCTAGTCGAAGCTTCTCCAAAGAGAAGCTTCGACTGTGTAGGTTCTCCTTTTGACAGACATGACATGACATACAACATACAATAAATGTATAAATGTCGTATTTGTAGTACAAGAGAAATGATAACCTTTGTTGTTCGTGGAATTTCAATGTTACTTATATTTTTCGTTTACAGCATATATTTTTGTAATGGTTTAGTAAAATTATTTTCATTAAATCGAGTGAAAACTTCAACTGCTACCACAATACAACAAAAAGTATATCATAATGTTAATATGTTACGTTTAAGATTACCTGAGGATGATTATGATTCTAATTTGAATTCGAAAAATTATAAAAATATAAATCGTATTGCTATTGATTATGGTCCACGTGTAATTGGTATAGCATTATCTTCAGCTTCACCATCATTAATCAATAATAATTATTATAACAATATTTATGATATTCGAGCATTACGTGATATTAAAAACAATGGTAATTTGATAGATATATCTAATCAAATATTAGATATTGCATTAAATAATCAAGTCCAAGAGATATTAGTCGGTGTTCCATTAGATTCAGACGGAATAATATCACATCAAGTGAGAAATTTAAACGGTCGTTTATGTTTAAATTTTTCTTCAGTACTTTCCACTATTGCCTATGAAGAGTATTCAAAAAAATTTAAAATTAATATAATTGATGAACGTTATTCGACACGGGAAGCTAAGTTACGCATAAAATATGACAATGTTAGAGGTAGTATCGATGGTGTATCAGCTGCGTGTCTCTTAGAAAGACATATGGAAGACGAAGGGGTAGGAGTTTTACAAGCTAAAAAATGCTTATATCCAATACCACCAGATTTAAAAAACTTTGATTATGAAGTAGTCAAATCTCATATAAGGGAACTGAGAAGTGAATCAGATGATAGATTGTCTCAAGATCCTGAAGCTATTCATATTAAGAGGATGAAGGAAGGAAATTTTAGGTCTTCACAGAGGCGAAGGCAAAAGCAAAAAGGACAATATGACAGAAAACAAATTCGAAAAGAAGATTTATAAATATAAACTATTATTCTTTTGGTACATGGTATTTTTATGGGTTTTTATTTAATCAAGTTACATATAATAATTTGATATTTTAAACAATTAATACAACCTTAACGACGCATCATTTCTATTCTACTTTGTCAAAAAAAAAATTTTAATCTCATTTTATGAAACGAATCTTTTAATTTTTAAATGCTAATACCCCAAAAGCTTCATCAGCATTCGAACAACTAGAAAAACCAGCTTCAATTAATCTTTTTTTCACTCCACTAAACAATCTACCACTCTCTTTACTAACTGGATTACCAATGTAATGAAACACTTTTCCTTTTTTCTTTAATATACGATACAAAGATTGATAAAAATCTAGTGAGTACAAGTCAGTACGACAGAGAGCTCTCGCAGGTGGATCATGGACAATATAATCAAAAGATTCGTTATCAAAGTTATTAATAAGCTCACACATATCACCATGGAATGCAGTGATAGGCAGGCTACCATCATAGAGTTCCCGCGACCAGGGGTTATGTGCACACATAGCAATTGATGCATCATCATATTCACATGTATAGACTTCTCCTCCACTATTTCTATTTACAATTCTTGCAGCAGCTATGGCAGTATAACCCAAACCCATACATGTGTCTAATATCTTAACATCAGTATTGAAAGTGTCTTCAAGTTGTAATGTTGCTATTTTGTTTTTTGTATCTTTGTCGGGATTCATATTGTCACCTGATACTCGGTGCATGGTAAAGCCCCCTAAATTGATCGTGGGGAATCTGGCTTCTATTTCTAAAATATCTTTATTTTTATCACTTGGTTCATCTAATGGTGGTAATAATGATGCTGGTATTCCAGTAGTTTCACTCATAACAGACACATGCCATGGTGATTCATCATGATATAAACAAAAACATCGATTTTGATTTTTCTTCTTTGCAATTTTTTCTAATTCTTTCCATGTCACAATACTATTACCAATAACATCACCATTACTACTATTATCAGGATCTTTCAATTGAATACCATTATCTTTATCAAGTATTAATGTAGAGATAGATTTTCCTAAATCTAAAGAATATTGTAACTCTATAGGACGATCTGATGTTTTGACTAATTTGTACTCTTTTAATAAATCATTTGCTTCTTTTATAGTAATAACCCCACTATAATCCTTGTAACACTTAAAATCACATAATGGTAGATTAGAAAAACTTGATACAAATACAATAATAAGATTAAATAACAATAATGTATAATTTTTTTTCATATCCAATTAATTTGATGGTATTATATTCTAAATTTATCTATTATATATATAGGTTTACTGCTAAAGAAAGTGATCCTTACTTGCGATTTATACTAATTTGATGGATAGAAAACTTTAATTATTGCTAAATTGTTTTAATAGAGCAAATTTTGAGAACAATAATTTAACCAAAGAGAAAAATTCCTTCAAAATTGTGCCCTAAATTTGTAAAATGAGTGTTCTTCAATCCTAAAAAGGGGCGGATCAAAGAGATTCTGCCTCGCTCGCGTCGCCTGAGGAGTGGAGTGGATAGTAGATGTATTCTCGAATCTCGAATCTCGAATCTCGAATAGCGCTATGTAACACTGCAACACATCGGTCGGGCAAAGAGATTCGACCAGGGTGAGGATCTCCTACATCCTCGACCTCTAAATTACACTAAAAGGAATTATAAAAGGATATAGCGACAAAGACTAAAAATGAGTGGGTTTAAAAAAGGAAATAGAAACGACGAAGATTCTGATTCTGATGATTCTACTGGTAATGTAAATAATGAAGCAGTGGCTGTAAAAGAAGAAGAAAAAGAAGAAGACACAACATGTGCAAATCCAAATGTTGTAACAAAATATCAAGAAGCTGCTAAAATTGCAAATGAAGCATTGACTTCAATTATTGCAGCATGTAAAGCTGATGTTGCTGCTAGAGAATTAATTAGAATTGGTGAAAATATAATTAAAGAAAAATGTAATTTAATTTTCAGAAATAAAGTTAAAGGTAAAGAAATTGAAAAAGGTGTAGCATTTCCAGTATGTATATCAGTTAATGAATGCGTTTGTCATTTCAATCCGTTAGATAGTGAAGAAATAGAATTAATCATTAAAGACAACGATTTAGTTAAAATAGATTTAGGTGTTCATGTTGATGGTTATATTGCTGTAGTTGCACATACTGTTAATGTTGGTGTAGCCGATGAAGCACCTGTTGCAGATACTTTAGCAAATTGTTATTCTGCTGCTTATGTTGCTGCTCAAGCTGCTACTAGTTTAATTAGACCAGGTAAAAAAAATAGTGAAATTACAAAAGTTATGAAACAAATTATGGAAACATATGGTGTTACATCTATTAGTGGTACTTTAATGCATCAATTAAAACGTTTTGTTATGGATGGTAATAAAATGATAATGTTACGTGATGAAACTGATCAGAAGGTAGATTCATGTGAATTTGAAGAAAATGAAGTATATGTAGTAGATATCGCTGTTACTAATGGTGAAGGCAAACCAAAAGAAGTTGATACTAAAACTACTATCTATAAACGTGTTGTTGATCGCAAATACCATTTAAAAGTAAAAAATTCGAGAATGATATTCACTGAAATATGTCAAAAATTCCCCTCGATGCCCTTTTCCGTGAGAGCCTTATCGGATGAAAAGACCGCCCGAGTAGGTTTAAGAGAATGTCTCGCCCATGATTTAATCGTACCATATCCTGTGTTATATGAAAAGAAAGGTGTTAATATTGTACATTATAAATGCACTATATTAGTTCTACCTGGTGGTAATCTCAAGATCACTGGTATGGATCTTGCACCACCCAAAGGTGTGGACACTAAAGAATTAGATGCTAAGCTTCCTGAAGAAATTAAAAATGTTATTGCTGAAGAAGAAGCTAGAAAAGCTAAAAAAGCTGCCAAAAAGAACAAAAAGAAAGCTGCAAAGAAAAAGTAGAGAAAAGAGAATAATGGTGTCATTTCGTTTCGTTTCTTTCCTTTTCTCTCCTTATTTTTAATCGTTCAATTTTTTCGTCAGGGTATTTTGACTTACATTGAATGAAAAGAAAGTTGAATGGAATTTGAATTAAAGCGTGATCGTGTTTTGACTTTTAGGTTATATTAGTAGTGATAGTATCAGTGGCGATAGCTGAGATTGTACAAGTTGTAATGAAATGAAATGAAGTAGGTCAAACAATAATATTCCTTACAATGAAGTAATAATTAATCAAATCAATTAAAAACCATTTAAATTAAGCAAATATCTATCTTTTCTCTTCTTTCTTCTCGTATCTTGTGTTGTTAATATCATTAGTGAATGGTATCACACCCAATAAAGATAATATTAATCAATTTTGTTATCAGTTTTAAACTTAATCATTAACTACTGGAGATGCTCCTATGGAATAGCACTCTTCTGTTGCTGTTGTAGCACTAGCACTAGCATCATTATCAATACTTTGTAACGTCAGGTAAGTATATCTTCTCCTGTCTTCATCGGACAAACCTAATAATTCTTTTGAACCTCTACGTGGCTGTACACGTTGGACTGATCTTGAAGGTGTTCCATATCCATTAGCAGCACTGTCCCTTCTTTCTTTTTCTTTATCTTTATGATATTGTGATAAAGATCTACGAGGTACTGGCGATGAATAAACTGCAATGGTTTCATCAAACATGTCCATTCTCTTCCAGATGTATGCTAATAGTATCAAAGTTGAGAAAAGTAAGATGCCTCCAACAGAAGATAAAAATAGATAATACAATCCAATATCATAAGACCCATTAATTTCATGTAATTTACCGAAAAGTAGGTTGCCGATGATGGTTACTGCTGCATCACTAATTTCGACAATACCAAAACCAAGTCCAAACATTCGACTTGGCATAAAAAGAGGTAATGTAGATAATAAAATAGTAGGAATAATGGCTTGAGATAAAGCCATAATGGAGATTGGTATTAGTGGTAATAGATTTGAGAATAGTAATACATAATAAGCAATAGATGCTCCAATTGAAGCAGCTAAACAACACGGTAAAAATCTTCCGAAATGATCAGCAAAGCAACCAATACTTGGTGCAATCAATATACTTGAAAACGCAGATAACGAAGAAATAAAACCTGCATCAATTACATTATTCTGATACTTCTCTACCATATAATGGGGTAAGAAATTGGCGAATGTATGAAAGACCAGAACATAGAGAGCGTGGGCGAGTATAATACTCCAAAATTCATAGGGCAAATGCCACATGTCTTCGAAGTGCCATGATACACCTTTGTCTTTTAATAGGCGACATAATTGCTCACCGTACGAGAAACCATCGCTACAATTCATGTCATTTATGAATGTTGATGAAGGCGATGAGGCTTCTCCTGATCCTTCACTGTAACTATTACTATTACTATTACCATTGCTATTACTATTAATGCCATAAGTGTTACTTTTCCCCTGTTTTATTAATGACGAACTCTCGGATAGTGCTATTGAATCTCTTTCTGGATTTGATATTGTGTGTATCGTTCTAGTCCTACTAGCATTATAATTATCTTCAACTTCACAATCTTTACACCAGGTCACAAGTCCTACTAACAACGAACCAAGACATACTAATGCACAAATATATGGTGTACATTTATAGGTTCCAAACCATAATGCTAATGGCGCCGTTGCGGCTTTACCTATTACTTTAGCCGAACATGCAATTGAAACATAAGAACCTGTAGCAAATGATGCATATTTAGAACTTCTTGATGATATTAATGAACGTTGAGCCACAACTACACAACAACCACCAGCTCCAAATATTATTTGACCTAAAAGTTGTAACCAGAAGGTATCATATGAAACAGCAGTAGCAAATAATAATTGACCAAATAATGACAAAGATAAATAACTTGTTGTTACAGGCCAATAACCATATTTATCTAATAATCTGCCTGAAATGAATGGTACAAATAATGCTGGTAAAGAATTCGCGCCACATAAACATGCATAACCAAAAGGAGTTATGCTGTTATCAGCAACCATAAATACTAACAATATAGACATAGAACTTCTCGATAAATGGGTACCAAAAGATAACATAGACAGACCAAATAGCATCGACAGATCTAAGTCCATCTTCAGATTTGTGCCACACAAGCTTCAATCAATAAAGATGCTTTCACCTGCTATCCTAGAAAGAAAGTACGACGATGAATTTTTACGAAATGCAGGAAAATGGGGTCAGTCCAGGGAGTTTCGACCAGGGTCAGTCTGTGCATTGGAACATTGGAACATGCATCGTCATGTCATTGGCACATACTTCAGTGGCTCATTCATCGAAGATCGAAGACAATTTATAAAAATTATAAAATTATACAAATATGCCATTAGATATAAATTTATTTCGCAACGATCGCGGTGGCGATCCAGAAAAAGTTAGAGAATCTCAACGTAGACGTTATGATAGTGTTGAAATCGTTGATGAAATAATATCAATGGATAATGATTGGAGATCAATGACAGGTGACATTGATAAATTAAAAGCTAAAAAGAATGCAATTCAAAAAGAGGTTGGCAAAAAGAAAAAAGCAAAAGAAGAATGCGATGATTTGATTAGTGAAACAAAAGCTCTTGGAGAAGAAATTGTCAAACTAGAAGAAAAACAAGTATCACATAAAAAAGATATTGATAAAAAATTGAGTTCCATAGGCAATTTAGTTGAAGATACTGTACCAATACATAATAATGAAGATTTTAATAGAGTTGAAAGAACGTGGGGCACACCCCGAGATCCTGAAGGTTTATTGAATCATCATGATATATTATGGCGTATTGGTGGTTATGAACCTGAAAGAGGTGTTGGAGTTGCTGGTCATCGTGGTTACTTTCTAACTGGTCCTGGTGTAATGCTAAATCAAGCATTTATTAATTATGGTATTGCATTTCTAAGGAAAAGAGAATATACAGCGTTGCAACCTCCATATATGATGAAGAAGGATGTAATGAGTGGTGTGGCCCAATTAGAACAATTTGATGAAGAATTATATAAAGTAAGTGGTGATGGTGATGATAAATATTTAATTGCTACATCTGAACAACCTATTTGCGCTTATCATAAAGATGATTGGATTCCTGAAAAGTCACTACCTATACGTTATAGTGGTATTAGTACTTGTTTTCGTAAAGAAGCAGGGAAACATGGAGCTGACACCTGGGGTATTTTCCGTGTCCATCAATTTGAAAAAGTTGAACAATTTGTTATTACAGATTGTGATTTAGAAAAATCAAATCAAATGCAAGAAGAAATGATCAAAACTGCTGAAGAATTCTATCAATCTTTAGGATTCCCTTATCATGTAATCAATATCGTGACCGGTGCTTTAAATAATGCAGCTATTCGTAAATTTGATTTAGAAGCATGGTTCCCTGGTTATAATGCTTACAGAGAACTCGTATCTTGTTCAAATTGTACTGACTATCAATCACGAGCAATGGAGATTCGTTGTGGTATAAAGAAGATGGGCGACCGTGAAAAGAAATACTGTCATATGTTGAATGCAACGCTATGCGCTACTGGTAGAGCTATTTGTTGTTTACTTGAGAATTATCAGACTGAAGATGGTGTGAAAATTCCTGATGTATTAGTTCCTTACATGGATGGTATCACTTTCTTACCGTTTGTTCGTGAAAGCAAAGAAGCTAAAAAAGGTAACGTGAAGAGTACGAAAGCAACTTCAGCTAAAAATCCAGCGGCTCCTAAAGCTGAAGCAGCAGCAGCAGCAGCAGCTCCTAATCCTGCTGTATCTACTGCTGCTTCATCAGGATTAGAAGCAAAAGTCAAAGCTAAAGGTGATGAGGTGCGTAAAGCTAAAGCTAATAAAGTAGACAAAGAAACTATTACTGCATTGGTTGGTGAATTAAAAGCATTAAAAGTAGAATTAGAGACTGAAACAAAAAAAGCTGCTACACCTGTTCAAGAAACTTTACCTCCAAAACCACCAATGGTCAAACCAGCTTATACTTCCCCTGCTCCTTCAATTTCTACTACCAATACTATGTTACCATCATCGGTATGGGACGGACCTGGTAAAGTAGATGTGGAAAAATTAGATCGTTGGTTAGGTTTCTATTCCTATGTAGGTGGTTGTTTACCTAGTGATGAAGATCAAAAAGTTCTCAAGGCTTTACCTGATAATAGCGGTGATAAAACTAATGTTACTAGATGGCGTCGTAATATTACTAATATTACAAATTGATTTATCAATAAAATTATAGGAAATTAAGATATTAATAGTATTGTGTTAGATGAAAATGTAGTTTTAATTTAATAGCTCAATTTGGAACTAATATTATAATTGATGAAATATTTCATTCTGACTTCTAATTAATTGACTTACATACTATGCTGATTTCTACAATTAGATTAATTCTCTGGTTAATATTTTTTCTCCCTTCATCTGTTTCCTTTTAAAATATTAACATCGCTTTTACTATTTTTCATTCTCTGTTAATGTAACTAAATTTTTAATGTATATGTTCAGAATTCTTCGCTGAATTCTGTATAAACAAAGTATGGAATATTCAAAACCAGTAACATCCACAAAGAGAATGTCAAAGTTAATCCATTACTAGTTGAGCCTTTTTTCTTATAATTTGTTGTGAGACTATTACTAGCGAAATCATTCTCATTCTCTTTAATTGGTATGAGTCTCATAACACCACCCATTGGTAATGTCAATGCAGCCAATAATGCTGATCGATACCATTGAAAAGGTGTTAATGGTTCAGTACCTACGAACATACCACCGTATTGCACTATCAAATATTGGATACCAATCGTTAAAATGATAATAATGTTAAAAATTAAATTACCACCAAGACCTGCAAAAACATCAAATACATCACCAATACTGCGAGCATTGAATTCATTAACAACTTGACATAATACAAATACATTGAATACTATAGTAGTGTGTTGAGGGGTATTCTCTTCAACTCTAAAGATATCAGCACCCAATTTTGAATTGAGTAGTAATAGTATTGTTAATTGAAATGCAGATTGAACAAGAATGTTACGCCACATGACAATATTAATTAATGGGGCATCTCTTTTGTATGGACGTCTGTTCAACAATTCAGGAGTTGGGGGGTCTGTACCTAATGCAAGAGCACCCATTGTATCCATAATTAAATTAACCCACAACATCATAACAGCATTTAACGTTGGTTTTGAATTGCCAATAGCTTCAATAAGAGTAACAACAAGTGCTACAATATTTACAGTCAATTGAAATTGCAAAAATTTTCTAATATTATCAAATACAGAACGTCCCCATGCTACTGCAGCTACTATAGATGAAAATGAATCATCTAATATTACAATTTTTGATGCTTCTTTAGCAACATCAGTACCTGATAAACCCATGGATAAACCTACATCAGCTGTACGCAAAGCTGGAGCATCATTTGTACCATCACCGGTAACACTAACTACTTCCCCTACTCCATTACTGTCTTTTCTAGCTTCTTCCCATTCTTCTCTATAACCTGGAAGTACTTTGTGACGATCATTCTCCCAAGAATACTCTGGATTTTCAAGTTTCCAATCCTCTTCATTACGCGGTAAATGGGTACCATTTAAACGTGTTACTAATATATATTTATCTTTTGGTGTAGCTCTTGCTAATACTTCTAACTTAGGTAAAATTTCATCTAATTCGGCAGGTGTTTTACGTCTAAATTCAGGACCTTCCATGGCAATGCCATTACTTAATATACCACATTCTTTTGCTATAGCTTTCGCTGTTTCAATGTTGTCACCAGTAACCATACGAACAAATATACCAGCATCTTTACATTTTTCAATACTTGACTTAACGTCATCACGAAGAGGATCCTTGATACCTACGATACACATTAAAGTTAAATTCTTTTCTAATTCCTCAGGATTCTTATCAAAGTCGTTTTTAGATACATCAGTGTAACCAATAGCAATAGTACGCAATTGCTGACTAGCCATAGTATTAATTTTCTGGACTAATTCATCATATTTTTTAGATGTCAATTTAGATACTGATTTACCATCAGCACCCATGACAGAGGTGCATAGCTTTAATAAGGTTTCTGCTGCACCTTTAGTCCATAGTTGCCCACCACGTGAAGTTTTTACCTGCAATGCACTCATCATTTTACGATTGCTATTGAATGTAAAAAGCTTATCACCTCTGGAGAAATCGAGTCCATTTGAACGAATTGCAGAGTAATCAAAATTTAGGTCATTCATCCATAATAGTAAAGCACCTTCAGTTTTATTACCAATGACACGCCCATCACTCTCCAAAAATGCTGTACTATTGACACTAACCGCAGTAGCGATGCGTTCCATGAGTGGACTCATTTTAGCAGTGTCAATCTGTGCTTCAGTTGGACATGAAGTAAAATGTTTATCAGATACAACTACCTCAACAACTGTCATTTTATTTTTAGTTAATGTTCCAGTCTTATCAGAACAAATAGTGGTAGCATTACCCATTGTTTCACAAGCTTCTAAGTGACGTATTAAGTTATTATCTTTCA